>ERZ650301.14-NODE-14-length-35796-cov-4.795025_pt1 | contig 35796 bp, 41 predicted proteins | sample MGYA00376237_ERZ650301 | MGnify/ENA primary metagenome ERZ650301 (study PRJEB26733, sample SAMN07839255) | wastewater metagenome | biome: small river; feature: stream; material: water | place: USA: North Carolina | collected 2016-04-05 ...
CCCGATAAGCCAGAACTAATAGAGGAGGGTGTTTTGGCAGACGGCTCCGACCGCCAACCAGGCGAAAGTGACGCCGACTACCAGCTCCGCAAAAGTCTTGAGCCGGATCCAAAAGGACGGCAGCGATTTATTGGCGAACACTAGCAATCAAAGAAAGCAATTTAATACAACAACCTAGATAAAGGAATTTCAAATGTTAAAAACTTACATCATTGATGGTGATAAAGGTGGCGTGGGCAAAAGCTTGGCCGCGAGAGCCCTGGTACATCATTTCATTAGCAAGTCGGAAGAAGACCGGCCCAAGGTTGCGGTTTATGATGCAGATCTTAGCAATCCAGACGTTTGCGGTGATGGGGGCCTTACAACCGACGCCTCATTAGGAATTATCGCAGCAAACTTAATTGATCTATCCACTGAAAATGGATGGATTGAGTTCGCAGGCCTTGTCTCTAAGCTCACTGCTGCGGCCCAAACAACCGAGGTGCGCTGCATTGTGAATATGCCTGCTCAAATTGGAACAAGGGCGTTTGATGGCTCCATTCCAATTGTTAATGAAGTATTACGTGAAGCTAATGCTATTCCAGTCTGGCTATTGAGCCGCACCCAAGAAAGCCTTAGATCGCTGGCCTACCGCATCCGCAATATGCCATCGCGATATGAGCAGGGACTTGTAATAAAAAATCTATTCTTTGGCTCCACGGATAAATTTATGCTTTGGGAAAAAGACGAATTACATGATCTTGTAACCGGTGGGGGTTGGCTAGAAACTGAATTACCTGAGCTCAATGATTCATTGACAGTCATGATCGGGCGCAAACCATTTCATGAAGTTCTATACAAGGGCATTAATGGCCGGCCATTGGAACTGGGATACCGCCTTGCCTTGCAGTCATGGCTTGAAAGGGCGGCGGCGGCAACAGCAATCGTAGATCGCCTAGAGGAAAATAGATAATGTCCTACCCAATCGCCGAGAAGATTTTTGAGCGCTGCCTGGGGAGCCCCCTTAAGCCCAATCAAGAAATTGAGGTGAGGGAGCTACTAAAGGCAATGAACGATGCTGGCTGGCCAGTTGAAGAACCAACATCGGCCGCCTTAATTGCAATCGTGGGCTTCTTTTATGCAAGAGCGCCAAACCCAATCGAAACTGCACTAGCCACGGATCAGATTTCACAAGCATTACAAGAAACGACCACAAAGATATTGCAAGAAACAATTAAGCCGGTAATCCATCTTGATTTTTTAGACACCTTTAAAAAAACATTTCTAGAGGCGATGACGACGGCAATATCTAGGACAGCGTTGGTGTTAACCGGTGTTTTATTAGCAGTGGCGGTTTATGGAACCCATCAAGTAGATGCCTACTATATGCAGATCCCACATAAAACTATTCAAATAAATTAAACTAATTTAGTGCAGAAAGTAAGCTAGCCTGAGTACCGGCTGGCTTATAGTGCATTAGTGGAATCTACTACAGGTCTCCAGCGTTTTTCCAAAAACTGCATTTGCATCACCTCTTGATGATGCCCAGCTTAAACCAGCTGCGCCTAAATAAAACTGAAGATGATTACGTGGGGTAGCAGGGTAAGACTTTTGCAACTCATTAACCTCGGCACCACTCATTCCGCCTTTTGTGCGAAAGCTATCATCAACAACGCTTGTAACTTTATTCGCAAATGCTTCGCAATCATAAATTTGACCTGCTGCTGGCACTGCAAAAACAAAGGGGGTTACTGCTGAGAAAAATGCAACAAACGTTATTGCTTGGGCATTTAACTTCATTATAGATGGCCTGTTTTGGTAAAACTTCGTTAAGTTATTTGCAGTTTGGGTGCGCGTACTATTGTATTAGTTATGAGCGTTCCGGAAAATGCTGTTATCCCCCCTTAAAAAGGCTTACTGAAATTAAGCGACTATCAAGCGCCCGTAGACTTAAATAAGCCGTAAAGATACAAAACATTTGCAACGTAAGCCTGCGTTTCCGCATACGGAGGAATGCCGCTATATTTCTTTACCGCTCCAGGGCCGGCATTGTATGCAGCTATGGCCAGCGGCCAACTTCTAAATGTATACCACTGAGCCGCCAAGTAGTAAGCCCCTGTCGCTAGGCTTTGACGAGAATCCCATAGAGCATCAGGGTGTTGCCCTAAAGAAATAGCGGTACTAGGAATCACTTGAGTAAGCCCTCTTGCCCCGGCCTTGCTAATGGCCATCGGGTTATAGGCGGACTCGATTGCAACCAAGGCTTTTAATAATGCAGGCTCCAAGCCTTGCTGCTTTGCGACTTGAGTAATTAAGGGTTCGATTTCCCAATAGCGGCCAACAATGGCGTTACAGCCACTTCCACGATACCGTGAATCGCTTTGCAAGCATCGAACCAGGCCATCAACTCCAGAGGATTGGGCGCAGGCGCTCAATCCAATAAAAATGAAAGAGAGGAAGGTGATGGCCTTTGTAGCAAAAAAAATTGGGCGATTACTAGATCTCATTATTTATCACGAGAACCTGATGATCCGGTGATACAGGCAATACATCTCCACTTGGCCCGATACCCGCCCGCAATCAAACGCATTTGATCTACATCCTTACTCGTCATGCAGGACGGGCAAAACCTTTGTGAAGTTTTATGGGTATTAATTTGATTCATCGGAACAAGTGGGGGTGTTTAATTAAAAGCGATAGCCTACACCCAATTGCAACACTGGCAATAAATTGTATTTAGAAAGCGTGGCATTAATTGATTGTTGTTGAGCGGCAATGTCGGTGCTCAGCTGTGCGCAAGTTGATGGTGCGGTTCCTGCAGAGCAGTTAGCGGACAGCGTAACTCTTGGAGCACCACTAAAGATAACGCCAACGTCTGACGTGAAATACAAGCCACCATTGGTCGCACTATTAAAGGTGTCATAACCAAGTCCCAAATAAGGCTTTACACCACTGTATTTGGCGCTGCCATCGAACGAGTTCACCTGAGAATTTGAATAGGTATTGCCATTAATAGTGTAAGAACCAGCGCTGGTTGGAGCGCCAGTTAAGCTTAGTTGAGTGCTTGGAATATAGGCTCCGGCACTCACTCGAAAACCATTGGCAAAGGGGTGCGCATCAACCAATAGATCCCATCCGCCAAGCTTGAGATTGCCATTAAATTGAGAGCCATTGCTAGTGAAATTGCGGCTAAAGTCCATCTGACTATAGCCACCACGCAACTTGAAGTAGTCATTAATGCTGTAAGTCAAATCAAGGCCAAGGCCCATTGTTCCTGCTTTTGCAGAGATGCCAAAGGTGTTGCAGCCTCCTGCGCAAATGTTGCATTTGATGCCCCAATTGCTGCAATCAAAGCCGCATATGTTGCAGCTTTTCTAAATAAATTAATGTGTTTCATGAGTGCTTCCTTTCTTTTTGTTTAAAAATTGATACTTGAATTAATAGAGCTCATTCCAACTAACATATGAACCACCACCAAATTGGTAGGTAGCGCCAGGTGGCACGATGATGGACAGCGACAACCACGCTTGACCGCCACCGCCCGAGTTTGCAATCTGTCGTCCAACGAGAAGCCCGTTCACATACCCATAGACTTGAGGGCTTCCATTGCCGTAATAGTTAGTCACCACTGCCATAATTGGATAATCGTAAGAATTTGTATAGGCAACATTAAGTGCACGTGAGCCCGTCACGTCATGCCAAGATGTACCGCCCCAACCTAAGCCTTTAATGGAGCTCAATGCCGAATTGGTATCGACATACCAAACGCCCGATGCCTTAGTCACAGAGATAGTATTGCTACCTGTGAGCGGTGCACTTGATAGCGCGCTACCACCCTGCCATAAACCATCTCCCGCAGATGGGACAAGCGTAGAGGCTCCACCTTGCGATAAGAAAGCAATTCTCGAACCAGTCGCTACACTAGATAGCGGTGGTAGCGTAAAGGTTGAACCAGCACCTCCAGCAACAATGAGCTTGCCAACATCATTGGCAGCAGTTAGGACGGCGTTACTGTTGTATTGGATGGACCCTGAGTAATTTCCAGAACCCCTCACCCACAAACTTTCACGGCAAATTACGCTATTACCACTACCATCTTGCGCTATTGCTCCTGCATTAGAGCAAGCCGTGCCAACCGTTTGAGTGGACGCCATGATGATCGGCGTATTCATCGTATTAAGACTGGTATTGCCTACGTTATTGCGATAAAGGTAGTTGCTAACGAATTGACCGTTACTAAAAGTTAGAAGTGAGGCAATGTTGCCTCCAGCAATTCCAGTAAAACCAGCTGTTGGTAGGCTCCAGCCTGCGTAAGCGCCTTGTGCCGTTGCAGTGCCAGTTGGCCAAGTTCCCGAGTCATTCATCGGAATAAACCCACCGGCAGCGCCAATGAGCGCAGCTACCCGAGAAGCTTTTTCATCCGATAAGGCTGTGCCGCCGCTTGCTAAAGCCAAGGCTTGCAAATTACCTGCTGTGGGCTGCAATACCTGTGCTTGCCACGTTTGATTAAAAGGATTGATAGAGCTGAAGGTGGAAGGCAATAAGCTAACTGCAGGCGCCTGGAGCATCGCTACGGTAATAACAGCCGGGGTTGTTGGGGTTGCTACTGCGCTCACTGCTGAGGAGTACTGCGTAATATAGGACTGTACCGCAGTATTAAAGGTAACCGCCTGTTGTGCGGTGGCTGCAACTTGTTGATTAAGAGCGCTCTGCTTTTGATAATTAACAAATAAAACGCTTGCGCCAAGCATGAGTAACCCGGCTAATAGCGACCCAAGAATTTCTTTCATATGATGTGGCGCCTCTTATTGGCTTTACTACCTTTGAGATAACTGGTCTTCATACCCTTAATGCGCAGGGTGTTCACAGGTCCATTTCAATAACGGAAACCGTGTTTCCAGCCGGAATTGCTGCAGCCAGTGGCATGGCGGTCGCTGGGGCTCCAATAGCGGAACTTATCCAGTTTGTACCATTTGAAATACCAAACGAAGCATCGTTATTGGCTGCTAGTGCAGCTTCTTTAGCTACACTCCCGTTAAATGGCCCGTAACAAATCACTACCCTACCGCCCCTATATCCAGTGGAAACGACAACATTCCCTACTTGGGTAAGAAAGCTGGCTGAGAACGGCCCGCCAATCGCATCGATGGTTGCGGTGGGAATGGTGCCCAAGAAGGTTGGGTTGTTTTGCTGATAGGTCATCACTGCATTGCGGTAGGCCAAAAATGCTTGGCCTACCGACTGGGTAGCTATAGCAGTGCTGCTAATGCTGGTCACTCTGGATTCTTGAGCAAAGATTGCCAAAAATCCCACTAAAAATAGTGAGGCAATGAGCGGGGCAAAATATCCCATAGCAGGTAACCCTTAGATGTTTGACTGCTTTTGTTGAAGCATCCAATTGCGTTGGCGAGAGACCTCGGAAGAAAGCATTGAAAAATTGCCGCCGCGAACCATCGATGCCAAAGGCGCACCTTCCGGTCCAAGCAAAGACAAGAGGTCAATCGTGAGCTTTTTGCTAACTAGACTGGGAAGACTCAGCCCATCGGACCCAACGGAGGGTTCCCGCTTTATATTGAATAAAGAACGTTGATCCTTCTCTTGCGATAACTCCAAGAAGGCAATCACCGACAATGCATCAGCCAAAAGGTTGTTATCGCCAATAAAGCCTGCAAAGCGCGATAAAGCACCAACAATCGAGTGCCCATGAAAAGTCGTGACTACCAGGTGCCCCGATAAGGCTGCCAGCACCGCCTCTTTGGCTACAAAAGCATCTCTGATTTCGCCTAAGAAGATGATGTTCGGGGAGGTTCTTAAAAAATTAATCACTGCAGTGGCCATAGCGGCGTCGCTATCAACCTCATGAGCAAAGCACATACCCTTGCCATGCCGACCGGAAATTTCTAGCTCAATCGGGTTTTCGGCGGTAACGCATACCCCACCCCACTGCTTGAGTCTTTGAGTAATAAGACTGCATGCTAGAGTGGTTTTCCCGGAGCCTGCTTTGCCCCCAATCATCACCAGACCTTGCTTTAGGTTCTCACTCAAAAGCCGAGTAACAATGGCATTTGGAACCCCCAATTGTTCTAAAGTAGTAACGCTTTGTATGTATCTGCGTACATAAAAAATACTTTGGCCGTTAGCCGCTTTTAAATGGGTTGCGCGCAGCCTCAATACCGCGCCACCGCCTGAGTGTGATGTCTTTGTTTCGGCATCACATGGCCACACTACGGCAACACTGTTTGGTCTTTCACTACCTTCCTTGCCATGTGCAGAAAAGAGATTGAGAAGGTGGCTATAAAAGGCTTTTAACTCGATGAGTAAAGAGCCATCAAAAGGCAAAAGCTGCATGGAGTCACTGCGTTGCTTGTAGCAACACTCATGCGGGGCTTCCAGAAGATAAAGATCTGAGAAGCCCAGGCCAATCAATTTGCTATTTTTCATTAATGTTTTTTGTGTGGGAAATTAATGACCGAAAGTCAGCACCATGGTATTGGCAGTGTTATTGCAACTGGTGGTAACAGTTGCTGGGTCTGCCGGCTGAGCGACTGTTGTGCCATTGATGGTTAAAGACTGCAAATTACCGATTGCTGTGGTGAGCTTAGAACAAGCATCGCTAGGTACATTTGGCTCAGTCACATCAAACATAGAAGAGTTGGTTGAATTAACCGCCAGCGTCACTGTACCGCCCCAAGGATTGATTAAAGATGCTCCATTGATCATCGATTGAGGGGCTAGCTTGCCGTTAATCGCGACTGTTGAGGACAGTGAACTATAAGAAGGATGACTATAGTAAATAGCTTGAATTGAGCTGACCATAGAAGATAAATCAGAAAGAGCTTGATTTGTCTTTGAGGTGCTAGTAGCCGTATTAAACATCACTAGCAAAGTTCCAATAGCCAATAGACCTAAAAGCCAAGCAATAATTGTTCCTAACATTTCCCGCATTTTGATTCTCCTAATAAATTTAAAAAATTGAATTACTAAAAAACTTCGTACTAAGCTTCTCGCCTACATAGGCACATTTCCTACTTGACTTGAAAGCTCATTAATTGCAACTGCCAAAAGACTCATCACAACAAACATCAGTACATCTAAGAAAAAACCAAGCGACTTTGCCAACTCCAAAGTCTGCGTCTCCATCGCCTCAGCCCATTGACCAACCAATTTGGTAATGCGCTCTGGGAAATTTGAAAAGCCGTAAAGAGCAATGATTGATTCGTTAATTTCGGGGTTTGGAAAATCAAGGCTGGCACCGTTGTGTTTCACTGGGGCTGTAATGGCCTGGGATAAGCTCATGCCACCACTGCGTAATCGCTGATAAAAGAGGGTTAATCGTTCTTTCAAGTAAGGGCTGGCATTTTTAGATTGCATTTGCAAAATGCTGACATCGGCAATACCCGCCTGTAAAAGCGCTGTAAATACCATGAGCCATTGATAGCCCATTAAGTCCCGATAGTATGAGTAAGGAAAATAGCGCTCAGCAAGCAAGCGTGTGCGCCCAGTCCAGCGAGGAAACGACCATGCCAAAGCAATTAATGACGAGACCAGAACAAAAGGAATTAATAGAACCCACAATGAATTAACAAAGCTAGAGAGAACAAATAAGGCATAAACAAGACCTCTAGCCTTATTCATCGGCACTACGCTTTCTAACTGCGGAATAACATTGCTAGCAATAAACCAGAGCACTCCACAAACGACTAATAACTGAAATACTGGCGCAGATAGACCCTTGATAAGAGTTTTCTTAAGCCGCGTCGTTCTGGCGCGCTGCTCCAAAATAAGATCCAATGAACGGGGAAGATTGCCGGCCAATTCACCGCTGTGAATCATGGCCAACTCTTCGCCACTAACAAGGCCTTCTAAGCTTTGCGAAAAGCTCAGGCCGTTTTTTAGTTTTTGCGTAATCAGTAAAACCAGTCCTGCCGAGGCTGATTTTTTGGCGCGAACCATCCTAGCTCTAAAATTAATTAATGCCGCTTCTATGGGGATCTCGTTGCCTACCTGATCAGATAAGTGCTGATAAAACTTTTCCCGTACTTTCCAATTAAACTTACCCTTTGAGCCAAGAGCTTGACTTAACCGAATACGGTTCAATTTGAACGCTGAAAATTGAAGATCGCCAAAAATGTTAGCCTTGGAGATAACCCCTAGAATCTTTGACAACTTGGTGCCTTTAAACATAACTTGCCTCGGACTCACTACGTGTTTGAGGTTTGCTTAAGGCCGGGCCTATAAACGCTGGCGATGCATTTGGAAGGATGAGTTCAATTGCCTCCTCTACCGATCTAGGATCTACCAACCCGGAAAACACTCGCACGAGAGCTTGATCTAGCATGGGCAAATCGGCACCAAGTCTTGCTCTGTAGTTTCTCCTAGCGGCAATTGTGCCTAAATCAACAAAATCTCGCATTAATTCTTCATCGCAAACTACAACTTCGGCAATCGCAAATCGACGACCGCTTCCGGTAAAGTTGCAACGCTCACAACCACCTTCTTTGTTTAAATAAATTGCTTCTAAATTGCCATGCGACTCCAGCGCGCGCAATTGTCTATTGCTTAAAGCTGATTCATTGCCTTTCAATGAAATTTTGCAGTGTTCACATAATTGTGGAAGGAGGCGCTGCGCCACGAGCCCGCGAACAATAGTGTGATCACAGAATCGTTTTCGGTTTAACCGAATATGATCCATTAGCTCTAAGCGATCAATTGCCAGAAATGGGTCGGTAGTATGAATTGTGGTCCATACCTGGTGGCCAGTAAGCGCTGCTTCGATCACCGATAAACCCACCGCAGGACCACGAATCTCACCTAAGAAAAGAATCTTTGGTGCCATACGCAAAGCACCCCGCGTTAAGTTGGCATACTCAATACCAACCTCTTCATCGTTCTTGGCATTGGTAATGACCATTTGAACAGCCCATGCCATTGGATTCTCTACTGGGTCCTCTACACAAACTTGGCGACTATAAGGCCTTATGCGCGCTAATTGCTGCAAGATTTGAAATAGGGTTGATGTCTTACCAGAGCCTGTGGGGCCAGTAAACAGAATGGCTCCTGCAGGGGTATTCATGAGCAATTCGATTTTCTCGATTTGCGATGCGCTGTAGCCCATCTCCTCCAGCACAAAACGACCAGCAGGTCTTTTAGGGAAAGATAGAAGCGGAAGGTCCTCCTCTTTTTGATGTCCTACCGCGTACTGAAGGCGAATAGTCATAAAGCTGCCGCCATCAGCACCTAACGAGAAGGCAGGCCCCCTAAAGATACGGCAGGAGCTAAGCTTACATTGAGCAGGAAACTCAGATCCTGAGATTTGTGCATTTTGATAATTAAGCTCCTCAAACATGGCGGCCTTGGTTTGCGCTAGACCTTGAAAAATTGCGCGCGCAATAGACAGGCCTTCGTTATGAAAGAGGCTGGCAAAGTGGTATAGCTTGCTTTGAATCTCAAATTGCACATCTGTATGGGTGCCCCGCATCATGAGATGAATGTCGGAAGCACCATACTTACTAGCGTTAATGATCAGGTCCAAGGCATAGTTTCGAACCAGCAGGTCTTTTTTCTCCCCATCAATCGCCTTTTGAACATAGCCCTCTTCTCGAAGGACAGCAATTTGAGAGATCTCACGGGTTTGCACATCAACAACTAATCCACGGCGCTCATTTTTATTAAGCCAAGACAAAAAATAAGGGTGGCCAGAAGTTCTGGCGTCTGTAAAGGCGATGAGTTTTTGCTCATCGATCGCCACCTTGTCGATCAGGTTTAGCGGAAGGAGCTCTAGACGGGCCTGTCCGTTGACTGAAGATGTTTGAGAATTGCCATCTTTATGCTCAAACATGCCACCGAAATGGCCATTGGTTTTAGGTGCGCTATGCATTTTTAGGCTCTTAAAAACCATATACAACCCCCTCGACTTCCCAGCCTTTATCAGTAGTTAGGCTGCTAGTAATTTTGGAGAGCCGTAATGACTGGACTGAATCAAAATCAATCGCAAAAGGAGAAGATTTATTAGTCAGTCGAAAAGCTTGGTTTTTTAATTTCTGCGGGGCACTGCCAAAAGCATTGTTGGCCACCCCTACGGCCGCATTAGTCGCATTCGTAAACTGCCCAGGTAAATTTGTTCCTTGCGCCTCCCCAGCCACCAAATCCAGCGTCATGCCCGTAGATTGAGCAATAAAACGTAAGGCCTCTAAATTTTCAACTAAGAGGCCTGGTGGCTCTTTTGGAGGGTTATTTATTAACCTCTCGGCATCGAGAGGGATGGTTTGGGTAATTAGAGCGCCGTCAGTACTTAGCGCTCCTTCAGGTCGGTATTTAACCGTAGCACCAGGTGCTAATTTCCACTCTAGAGTTGCGCTTGTAGCGGAGCAATTGACGCTTGATAGTTGCCAAGCAAATTGAACGATCGGGGTCGCAAATAAAACCTCTTTGCAGGCCGAAAGCCAGATATTCGGCAGAGGGCTTGCTAAAGGAGCCAAAGCTCTCGTTTGCTCTTGAGCTACCGACCTGACGCGCTCTTGCGCTAATGCGATCTGCTCTTGCTTTCTGTGCTCTTCATATTGCCAAAAAAGGATACCGCCAGCCACTACGCAAGCTCCAGCAGCGATGCCGCCCCACTTGGCATAAGCAATAGTTTTTTGACCAAAATACTCAACAGGAACTAACTTGATCTTTTTGATCCCGTTAGCTAATTCCTGTTTAGTAAACTCCTCCAACAAAGACTCTAAAGTCCCAACATCCCCTTCTACTTTTTTCCAATCGTTAAATCCGGCGTGGTTTTGACGAGCAGACTCAACATCATCAAAACTTCCAACTACATCACCGTCAGGAAGAATGGAATAGCCATCACGAACAGCGATATACCAGTATTGGTTATCACCCAAATCAAATACGCCAAACCAAGGCTCGGCAACAGCTCCCGCCAATCTTGCGGCCAGACTATAAAGTCGACTACCGCGCTTGGTTCTAGGCTCCCCCGTATCGGAGAAATAACCGGCTTGCACCGCTAAATCACTAATACGCAAAGCATACATATTGGCCCCCATGCTTTGGGCTTCTCTTTTAATTTCACCGATGCTTGGAGCGGTATCAAATGCATCCCAATGCATACCCAAAAGCCAGCGAATTTTTCCGAGTTGGAGAATCATTTATTAACCTCACATTGAGCAGCGATAACAGCTGCATCTACTTTCAATAAAATTTTGTTTAATAATCTTTTTTCACACCCATCTTTGGGGGTCCGAGTGGACCTCGCCAATACCCGATAGGCACAAAAAAGCTCTTCCTTAGTCAGGGAAATAGTGCTTAGCTCTAAATTTCTAGCGGACATAGCGATTAAGGGGCCATGACAAAGTCTGCATTTGCCCCATTAGCAATAAGCGGCAGGAATCGCTTTGCTTTACCAACCCCAAACTGCACGGCCTCCGGGGAAATCGCGTTAACAACACCAACTCCTGGCACATTTGTCCCCAAGGAGGCAGTAATGCTCTGGCCGCTAGAGAGAAGAATATTTGCGCGGTAGTTACCTTCACCGCCGGCAATCATGACAACCTTAGGCCCGCTGGGGGCTTTATTGCTTGAACCACCAGCCTGTCCAGCAACGCCGGAGCCTGAAAAATTAGAAGAGCCGCCTTGGGCAGTTATCTTGTTCTTTAATTCCGCATTTTTTAACTGCTCCGCTAGCATTGCATTTTCTGATCGTAATTTTTCCAGATCAGCAAAAGTCGGGCCAGCCCATGCGGGTGGTTGGCCAGGAGCTTGCGGGGGTGTCGTAGCTGCTGGAGGCACCGCATCACCAACTCTCGGCATTGGATTCTGAGTAGACGCAGGAGTTGCAGAACCATCTTTTACAACCCCCTCCCCTTTTGCCAATCCGATTGGATTATTTTGGGCATCTTTAGAGGCTTGAATTGCGCCAAAGGTAGGCACATCCGCACCTAATGCCTTTAATGAAACAGCCGCAAGCAACGCAAGGGTGCAGATACTAATTTTTGATTTCTGATTCATGATTTCTTTCTGAAAAGTTCTCATAACACCTTGGCCGTTACAACGATGGCCATAATTTGTTTGCCCACAGTCGAGTCAAATCCACCGCCAAGCAAATAGAAGAAGGGAGAGAAGATTCCTGCGTTTTGATTGGAGCCAGTCTCTTTGGTAAGACTGGTGAGAAGTAAAGCATCGCCAGGCGTTAAGGTCACCGTATTTTGGAAAGTGCTGGCGTCAATGTCAGGCGTTTGAATTGAAGCTTGTGAAGAGCCTGAGCCACTAGTAACCGTCTTTAACGCCACCAAAGCGCTATTAGTCATCGTCATGGCCAGCACAATCTTGCCGTTGATAATGCGCGGCACAAACATTGCTGTAAATCCAACCGTAAATGTCCCAGGCGTAAGTGACGTTGTAGTACCCACGTTTGCAGATGTAGTGGAATTAGAAGAGGCAAGGTAGCTTTGCTGTCTTGCTAATTGCACCGGTGTTGGTTGACCATTCATCGCAATTGCTTGCTGATGGAGTTTTTCGGTCACCTTACCAATCGTTGATAACGCATTAAGAGCTGCGGTAGATCCAGCATAATTCGATGAATTAATAACTGAAGCGCCGATGCTAAATGGCGTCATACCGCCAATGACTGCTGGCGTTTGAACGCCAGTGACGTTAAAACCCAGATTGCCAGCAGACTTGAAAATCACACTGGGATTCCAGCTGTAGTTTTCTTCGCTATTAACCGCAACCGTATAGATGTTCACATCAATCTGAACCTGTTGAGACAACTGGTCAGATAAAGTCTTTACCCATGTTTCCATATGGCGAACTTCAGCAGGGGAACCAGTCACCGTAATGGAGCCAGCGGCAGCATTAATTGCTACTTCGGCACCCTTACCCACCACCTTGGCGGTTGTTTCAATGTCTTTCCAGAGATCTACGTCATAACGCGAAGTACTCTCAGCGCCAGAGGAGCTGCTTGCTCCACCCGAGACATTGGCACCACCCGAACCTGATGATCCAGAAACTGAAGCTGAGGTAGTTGTGATGGTTGAGCTACCCTTAAAGCTACGGGCAATCGTTGGTAGATAAAAGGTTTTTGATTCGCTACGAAAGAACATGGCCTTACCATCTGCAAACTTCCACCACACCCCAGTCTTTTGCGCCAACTGATCTAAAAGACCGTTCAAAGTGCCCTCGTAATTAAGATTCATTGGAATCTGTAATGGCAAGCGTGCTAACTGTGTATTTGATGCCATTGAGGATTGTGGAAATACGCCACCAGCATTGCTTACAGGCGCAGAACCACCAAGCGGAGCCGGTAAGCCAGCGCCTCCCGATAGGTTGGAGGCGATCGCTGTAGCAGCACTTGGCAATGCGCTGGTGTTAAGCGCTCCAGGCATAGATGTGCCCGTTCCCTGAGTTGTTGTGTTGACTTGTAAGCCAGTTAAATCCACCACCAAATTAAATTCTTCGCTAATCCAATGAGCAACATCAGGCAGCACTACAGAGCGACTAGGTTTATATACAACCTTCTTTTTCAAGAGTGGCGATAACTGTTCTGCAACCGTAATCTTCTCTCCAGCAAGGTAAGCCCCACTTGATTTAATAACCACCGGCCTTGCCGGGTCAACGTTGCCTTGCTTTGCAATTTGCGCTTCATATTCGGCCTGACGCTGATTATTCTTGGCACCAATAAAGCCTGAGCATGCGGTGATCAAAAGACAACTTGCTAAGAGCGAAACCCACAAGCTTGTTTTTTTGGTTTTTGTTATGAAATTTTTCATTGTGGCGTGACTCCTGGGCCTGTAATTACTAAGGTTTTGTTAGCGCTAAAGAAATTAGCGTGAATAAGAATTCCATTGGAGGAAAGTGTTTCGACGACTTTTGCAGCGGCGATATCGAAGCTGCCAGTAAATTCAGAGTTAGAAGGGATTACCCAGTCTTTATCGAACTGCCAAACAAGCGACCAATCCGAATCTTTGGCCCACTTAGTCAACTCGGAGCGAATGGTTTCGCCCTTTTTGAGCTGCCAATATTGTGTTGGCGGCTCAATTGGGGCTAAAGGTGCAATTTTCTGAAGCTCGGCATTTTGAGCAACGCTTATATCCACATCACCATCCGCGGTAAGACTTACTTTTTCCGTTACTGAATACGTTCCACGGGGGCTGGCCACCGTAGTAATAATTTGCTCTGGACCAATAGCCGCCCTTTTAACCACCAATGAGTTATCAGTTAGATACCATTCGAGCTGTAAGGGGTGAAAGATTTCATCTAAAGCCTGCCCAATAGTTCCATTAACAACCTTCCAAGAAACCACTTTGCTCATACTGAGGTTGCTATTTAGATAAATGGCAGAGACTGTTGGCAAGAGCTTTTCAAGTGCTAAGCCAACGGGTAACTTGCCTGAGCCACTATAGGAGGCCATATCAAGAGTGGGGGCTGGCACCGGCTTACTAGCTACAGTTTTTGCATTGGGGTTTATCGCTACTGCTTCTGAACAAATGAACCCCGCTCCAATTGAGGTCGCGATAAATACAAAAGCGGAACGATTAAAACTACGTAAATAAATCATTTTCATTGGCCTGTAGCCTCCTCACGAATTGGCCATTTAGTGCCAAGTATTTTTGAATTTTTATAGCCTGGCCACCAAGAAACTTGGCAGCTCATGCAACGGAAATACAGCTTTTCAGTTTTAGTTTTAAGTGATGCCGTTGGCTTACCGCATTCGCTGCAAGCTGGGCCTTTAGGGCTTGGCTTGGACTTAGGACCGCTTTGTTGTGGTGAGTCTTCAAAACGTTTACCAAGCTTACCAGAATCATCGGCAAACCTTGCTTGGCATTCGGTGCAAGAGTGATAGGCATTGCCAGCCTTGCTGATTCGAGGAACGCATCTAGCGCCAAGGCAAGCTGGACAAGTGCTAAAAATTACGGTGGTTGGATCAACAAAGGAGGCATTAAGCAGGGCCTTGCACAGGCTAGTCGCTGATTGTTTTACGGACTCCAAAAAAACATCCAGTGCAAGACGACCGATTGCAATATCAGCTAAAGCATCCTCTTGCAATGCGGTGGTGGCAGCTTGCGCAAAGATCGCAGTTCCAACATCCTTCCTCAACCAACCAATCAGCTGCGAACCTTTATCCGCTGCAATAAGGTTGCGTCCCTTACGGTTCACATAACCCTTATCAATCAATGTCTCCAACATTGCCGCTCTGGTTGCCTCCGTACCAAGACCGGAAGTTTCCTTAAGGCGCGCTTTTAACTTTGGGTCTTCAATAAATTTATGTACTGATTTCATTGCAGAAATCAAAGTGCCATCCGTGTAATGCTTTAAAGGAGCAGTCTCTTTGCTTAAAACTTCAGCCTTGTTGCAGATAAAAACTTGCCCTTTTTCAAGGTTTGGTAAATGCTTTGAGTCAGATGAAAAGGCCTCATCCTCAGTTTCCCCACCCTGATCATTTCCAGCCCAACCCGCAACCAATACTTGGCGTGACTGAGCCGCGAATACCTTCGAAGCATCTTCAGATAAAACAAATTTGGCTTGCCTTACCTCAAAAGACTCTGGCGCCATAAAAAGTTGTGCGAAGGATTTCTTAATGAGCTCGAAAACCTTCACGGCATTTGGGTCAAGAGTGGCGCTTTCTGAGACCACCCCAGTTGGGATAATCCCGTGATGCGCCTCTACTTTTTGCGTATTCCACGCAGCATGTTGGCGCCCGGCATCAACTCCATCAGCAGCCAATCCCAAGTTGGTCAAAACTTGATTGGCTTTAGAAAACATTTCTACCGGCAAGTACGAGCAATCAGTTCTTGGGTAAGTTGTTAATTTTGCTTCGTACAGGGCCTGAGCAGCCGCCAAAGTTTGCGCGGCCGATAAGCCTAAGAGGTTGCTAGCAGCAGTTTGCAAACTCCCTAAGGTAAACGGCATGGGAGCCGAACGTGTACCGGGCTTGCAAGTAAATTCTGAGACCACCAAATTAGAGCCAATCAACTCTAAGCTAAAAGACTGGGCAATAGATTGGTTTAATAGCAGGCCATCCTCATTTAAATAGTCGTCAGGGGCAACCCACCTTGCAACAATCCCATCATTTGCCACTGAACCCAACGTAATGTCCAGCAGGTAGTGATCCTGCTTCGTGAAATTTTTAATTGCAGCATCACGATCAACAATTAATGCGAGGGTAGGCGTTTGCACCCTGCCTACACTCCAGGCGCCCTGCTCACCCATGGCCTGCAGATTACGAGAAAGCGCAATGGAGGCATTAAGAGAGATAAGCCAATCCGCCCTTTGTCGCGCAAGAGCAGAGTCGTACAGTCGTGCGTATTCGCTATTTTGCTTAATCTTGGCCAAAGCCAGTTTTACACTCTCAGAATCTAGGCTTGAAAGCCATAAACGACTGGTCTTGCCAGTCCAGCCTAGATAAGGAAATAGTTCACCAACCAACAATTGACCTTCGCGGTCAGCATCCCCGGCATTCACCACCTCCCCAGCCTCTTTTAAGAGGCTCTTAATGACTTTGACTTGATCGGCAGCCTTTGGTCTTGGGGATAACTTAAATACCCCTGGAATCACCGGCAAGTGTCTTGCGAGAACTTTGCCACCTTCTACGTAATACTCAGGCTGCTCTTGTTCAAGTAAATGTCCATAACACCAATTAACTTTAGTATTGATTGATGGCAGATCGAAAAAGCCTGGACCTTTTTTGCCACCACCTAATGCGTCAGCAATGGCAGTGGCTACAGAGGGTTTTTCAGTAATAATAAGACGCATATAGATAGTCCAAAAGTGGTTCTACCTATAATGCGCAGGGCGTTCACCCCTTTTTCATGGAACTGCAGGCTAATTGGCAAGCCTTTCTTTGGCGGTGGTGATAATTGCTAGCGTCACCTGCGGTAAAAGCGGGTCAAGTCCCAATAACAACTCTCCTTTTCGCTCGGGGTTAAAAAAATATCGTAAAGGTCAAGTCGACTCTTGTGTGAGAAGCTATCAATAAGCCGCTTTGCCTCAACATCCCAATAGGTGTTCATAATGTTTTCTTTTTAGTGTGTTGTTTCTATTAAAAATTAACCGTTAGATTCTTTTTGGCGCATCTTAATTTCTTCAACGCGATTCAACGCAAGGCTCACATGGTTAGCGTCGATGTGCGCCTGATGCTTATGCTCTCCAGACTCTTTATCAACCCACGTCTGGATTGTTAATTCCCCCTGAGCAATCACTCGCATACCCTTGCCAAGCAAGCGCATAAGTTCGCCGCCAAGGCGCTCACTCCAAATAGTGACATTGACTGGCATTGATTTTTCCCCGTCCTGAGAAAATTCGTCAGCTGCGTCTTTTTTGTAAACATCAGACCAAATTCGAATTTGGGTAATGGTTTTATTCTCCCCTTTAACCTGAACAACCTTCTGTTCTGGGTCGGCCAATAAATTACCTTTTACTTCCGCATTAATAGTCATTTAACACTCCTTTTGATTGAAATTAAACATTCACCGCTCTATATCGGGCGGTGTACCACTACCTTTGAAAATCTTTTGATAAAGATTTGCATGTAGGCTTGACCATTCCTATGACACGACCGCCAACATCATGCTGGTATTTGATGGAGAGGTCTCTACCTACTATCGGCAGTCGATCCAGGCTTTTGATTGCGTGAACTACCACCTCATTTCCCGGGGCAGCTTGGGCAACATGTAGGCTTGTCAGCCCCAAAACCTTGCCACTAAATTCATTGGTTCCTAGTTGCAATTGCGCATCGGCATTCAATGCAGTCACCTTCTCACCTAGCAGCGACTTTCCCAGAGATATAGCTGCCTTACGGCTTTGCTCCTCACCTGAGATAATGCCTTTATCAATTTGGTCCCTAACGAGGCTAATTTCGGCTGTGGCCTTTACAAAATCAGTGCCACTAGCAAGATCATTAAAGTCGCTGCCTTTCATCCCATCAGGGAACTGCGGGACAATAAGACCAACGTCATACTTTTCTGAAACTCTTGTGGCAGTTTCCACGCCTACGTTGACCGATTTATCGCGATCATTATCTGCAGCAATAAAAATCGGAGTTGTTGGAAATCGCTCTTTTAGTGCCGCAACTACTGGCTCTATATTGCCAGCATCAAACGTGGCGACCACATTTTGATTGGTGTGTAGCGCAATGGTTGCTGCCGTAGCAAACCCTTCAGCAACAATAATTGGCTTTGATGGATTTGATTTATCGCTGTCAGAATTGAAAAAATACATTGTTCCCTTCTTTTGACCGCCAGCTTCAAAACGCTTTTCCCCTTCCGGAGAAATGCTCTGAAGCGACCAAAGTTTGCCGTCAATATCTCGCATCGGAATAAGTAAATTACCACCCGCATCAACGTGAACTCCATAGGCAAAAACCGTTCCCTTTTTCTCTAAATATGGGTGCTCTCTATCCTCAAAGATAGGTTTTGCCGCATAGTATTTTTCATGGCACTTGGTTGCTACTGCCTCATGTTGTTCAGCTAACTCAACCTCTCTTTGTTGTTTGGCCACCTGCATCTGAGCGCGCAACTGTTCCCTCTGGTCCGCAGAAAGCTCTTCACCTCCAATGGTCCAATTTTCTTTTAGGCCGGTTGCGTGGTTTTGTATGAAGCCTGCGGGCTTTCCATCAAGGTGTCCAACATACGCACCATCTCTATTGCCAGCGCCCTTACCTTCAATCGGTACACGGTGAAACTTGCCATCCATAATGGGTTGGCCTTCTAGCACAAGCCCTGCCGCACGAACAGCAGCACCGAACTCTTCATGAGGATCGCGATTTGCATTACTAGCGGCTGTAGAGATTGCCTGCTCAACCTCTTTATGATTTGGCAGCCAAATTTTCAGCGGTTCAAGAGGCGCATTTTTTGGCGCATACCAAAATTGGGTTTCTGGATTCCACTTAGCCCCCGCCGCCTTCGCCAGCTCTTTTTGAGAAAAGGGTACGACCAAAACAGTGTCCTCAATGGCCATCTGTAATTCTGTAGCAATTGCTAAATCGCGGCTCCGTTCAAATGCGCCGGGATTCAAAGCTCTTTTTGCTCGAAGGTCGTTATGTCCCTTTGACCAATTTAGATGATCCTCTGAATCTCGTTCATAAGGATTTTCGGAGTACTTAAGCCCATCTGCAGCTGCAATGCCGCCTTCGAGGAAAGGACTCTTTTTGACAGAGATAGACTGATCATTTGACAGGCTCTGCTCTAGAGCGATAGTGCGCTCTTGCTCTAGCCCCATTACATACTCAGTAATCTTTTCCGCTGCAGCTGCAGCTTTAAAGATTTCATTCTTATCCTGCCTTAAGACCTCAACCCATGAGGCAACATATGAAGCATGGCGTCCTGGGTCATGGGGTATGCCTAAGCGATCGGCCAAAAAATAACTAGCCAATTCCGCGCGAAGCTCTTCTTTTGCATAACTAACACTTCCGTAAGCGCCCGATAAATCTCGATCTAACCTACTGCTATGGCCCGTCCAATGCCCAAGCTCGTGCAACGCGGTACCGTAGTACGCCTGGCTGCTTGCAAATTGGTCTTTGCCTGGCATATGAATGGAATCGGTGCTGGAGCGATAAAAAGCCCTATCCGCTTGCTCATGGGTGATTTGTGCGCCAGAAGCTCCAAGAATTTGCTCAGCCCGATCCTCTGGAGCCCACTCATAGGTCCGATCGCTTTTGATCAACTCTGGAACGCCAGTTATTTGCTCAGCATTAAATACAGCCGCCGTAAAGACTCTTGGACGAGCCAAGGTTATGTTAATTGTTTCTGGCTTTCCATTGGGCCCCACAACAGGAGCACCAGTCGCATCAAGCTTGGGTTGCTGCTCGGCATGCTTCCAATATTCAATTTGAGATCCACGCTCGCCCTTATTGACCTGATAACCAGCTGCGGCAGCTTGCTTATAAGTCATCCACCTTGGGTCTGCACGACCCTCCAACGAGAGCGCTAAATTATTAATGCCTCGGTACGGCTTCCCCGTAATCGGGTTTTGTGGCATTAAATCAACCCGCGCATCCCATGGTTTTTGCCATGGGGCAGCTCCCGCCTCAAGCTGCTCAATGAGTTTATTAGTTAAACGCGCACGAAAGTCTTGCTTTGCGCTTTCAGAGGTTTCACTTGGAGTAATTGCTTGATCCTTGGCCATATTTATCCCTTAATTTGTTGAAATTAAATAGGCATCTTCTTGACCGGCTGATTCCAAAGCATCAGAGTCATCTAAAGCGTCTTCAATAAATGCATGCGTCAAAAAGTCCCCTGATACATCGGAGGACTGATTCTCTAAACCATTGGCCATAAAGGCTCCTTTAAAGATTGGTGGGGCAGCCCACTTAGGGCATATTGATAATGCGCAGGGCATTCACCCCTGAACATGGCGGGCATTAGAGATATGGCACCAATTGACTTAATGCAAACTTGCGCTCCGAACATAGCCCCAACCACCCTTGCCGCCATCGTTAGGCATGAAAGCGACTGGAATCCCCATGCTTTGCATAACAACACCCTGGGCAGCTCCATTAAGGCATCCAGCAAAGAAGAGGCGGTGGCAGTCGCCACTAAAATGATCAAAGCCGGACAATCCGTAGATATAGGATTGGGGCAAATTAATAGTCAGCACTTGTCGAAATACAAACTATCTGTTGAGCAAGTCCTAGATCCCTGCACAAACCTAAGGATTGCTCAGGACATCTTGCTAGATGGATGGAAAATCTCCGGGGGAAATCTGATGGGAGCCCTATCTGCTTACAACACGGGGAAAACGAATAGCGCCACAGGGCTAAAGTACGCCAATGCGGTAATCGCTAAAGCGATTGGAGGCGATAATTACAAGGGGGCGCCAGGACAAGCTTATGCTCCAGCTAGCCCCCTGACGAGCGCACTTACTCCAAAAGGATTTAGCTTGGCTTCAAAGGCAAAAGATGAGTGATAAGACGTACAGTAGTTGCGAAGAGGCTAGTTACGATAGTTTTCTTAATTATGGCAACCCCTGGGAGAAAAAACCAATTGAGGATATTGCCTATACTTATCAAACCACTAAAAATTAGTTTGGCACCAATGATCAAGAATCAATTGCGAAAATGATTCAAGTCGATGATCAACTAGAAATTATTGACTCAAGGACAGACTTTAATTTGCTCTTATGGCTAAAAGATGTTCGTAGGATTCTATTTGCCAATTCATATGGCTTTAAGGTGCGAAATAAGTAATCCCAGTTTTGAATAGATCCGATCTATTTTAAGAATGGCTGGAGCCTTTTTGGTTGCTATTAACGGCAAATATGCGGCATATAGATGGATTTGCTTCCTACTCGCAAACATAGCAATGATTGCGTTTTCAGTGGATAGTGGTCTATAGGGATTCTCTGTCAGCAGATTGTTTTTATGGCAACCAGCGTGCTAGGTTTATGGCGATCAAGAGGTGAAAAAAGTCTTAAAACCTTTAAAATGCATGGATGCAAGCAATAAACAAAAACATCAAAACACAGGTCGCTCAAGCAATGGCCGAGAAATATATTTGGTGGCAAACCCCATCTGAAGCAGCCGCTTTGCCAGAAAGGGTGATTGGCAAAGTAATGAATATTGGTGATTTTGATGATGCAAAAGCCCTCTTAGAAAATATGGATAGTGAAGCTTTAATCAAAACCCTAAAAGGCGCGCAAGCAGGTTGATTTAATGCACGTTCATGGCATTGCTGGCACTATCGTCTCCAGCCATGCAAACCTCAAGAGGTTCCGGCGCTTCCCATTAGAAAATTTAACGCATGAAGTTTTCTCCAAAAAAAGAAACGCTGCCTCAGCCACAACAAGAGCTGTAGCCAGAGCTTTCTAAAATGCCAAGATTGGGATTTGTGCTTTATGATGGTACCGCCATAGCCCTGCAACTAGGCCATCGAATCTCGGTTGATTTTGATTTCTTTTCTAGTGAGTCTTTAGACATTAGCGCTCTTTATCAAGTGCCCCCCCTTTCTCAAAGACTCTTGCGTTATCCAAGAAGAATCAAATGCCTTAAGCTTATTGGTGCCGGGCCCGCGGACGGACGACCAAAAGTTAAAAGTTTCATTCTTTGGCAACCTTAAAATGGGTCGAGTTGATGCTCCACTAATTACTGATGGTGGAGTAATGCAAGTAGCTTCATTGATTGATTTGATGGCTACAAAATTAAAAGTGATTCTACAAAGAGCAGAATACAAAGACTACTTTGACATTGCCGCCATGATCAATGCTGGCGTAAGCCTTGAAAATAGTTTGGAAGCTGCGCGCAGCATGTTTGGAAATGCGATGTAGTCTAGTGAAAGCCTTAAGGCGCTTACCCACTTCAATGATGGCGATCTACATAAGTTAAGTTTAGAGGATAAGACCTGTCTATCCAAGGTGGCGCAGGCAGTTAGCTCTGCGCTAACTATTTCACTAAGGAGCGAGCGCTTAATAAGCGCCCCCCCTCCAATTATGCGAAAAAAGGATTTTAGGGCTAGAGCGTTAAATCCAACCTATATTAAACCCCAAAATCCAAATCTTTCTTGGGTGCCCTGTAGGTCTTAGACTCAGCCTGCCTGGCGATGCTAACGGCGCTATTAATGTTTTGACGCACTTCTTGCATATTGCCGATGTACCCACCAACAGCTTCGTTGGCGCGCTTTTCAATCGCCATGGCATTGGTACAGCCAGATCGCACCAAATCAGCAATATCCTGCTTATCGCTATCAGATAAACGAGAAATCTTACTCACAACCAGATCGACTGGCGATAGCAAATGAACTTTAATAAATTCAAGACCGGTATCTAGCGGTACCGAGTCCTTTAGGTAATCTTCATGCATCAATACAAAAGTCGAGTTGTAGTTGGCGTCAAAAAAATAAGGTTGAATACCCTCCTCACCCATATTCACTTCAACCGCTAAATCCTGCGGTATAAGAATACGAGAACTAAATTCAGCACCCACATCGTAGGTTGATCTTGCAGCCGTATAGAAGTGCGCTGCTATACCGCCAGAACAAATACACCCAGCGGTTTAGAGAGCTCTAGGCGAGCTTCTAACTCATGCAATAGCGTAATGACACCTTGTGCGAGGGGAGTGTCAGTATGCAAGGCAATAGACTTATTGCTCATATATGAACCCCATACTTAAATTTACTTGCGAGCATGTCGCGCAAACGGGGCAGACTGGCTACCCATCGGTTGCGAACTACTTGAGCACTTTGAACCAGTCCGCCTGGATGACGATCAAAATAAACTGCGGCTACCTTAGCTAATTTTGTGGCGTGAGCCGGATGAGTTGATTGCAAAACTAAACTTGCCGCCCTAAATACATTAGCCTATTTGCCATTGGCGGCCTTATCCAGGCGTCCAAGCGAAACAGCAACACGCTGATTTAAGAGGCGGTCTTCTTGATCTCTCGGGGAGGCATTTACTGATAGATTCATAGTGCAACCCTACATTAAGAAAACTATAAAGATCATAAAAGCAGTTCAATTTAGCCAATTAAAGAGGCCAAGTAAATCAACGTCTTACGCAATTAATTGGCGAAAAATAAAAAGCACTCAAAAACTCGTCCGCCAAACAGATCCGTAGATCACATCTACCCAGGACAACTTTGTTGCCCACCCTCATAAAGGGTGATGAAAAATCGGAAAATCAATACCAAAGCATCCCCCGCACCCAACAACATCTGACGCACGCCCTGCGAATAACAATGAAGCCGCTAATCAGAACCCCGCATGCCGCCCAGAGCATCCAAATCCGCTTGAACGACCTTTTTTATAAAGCCCAAAAATTCACGCCAAGCTCTTAATGGCCTGAAACTTGCTTGAGATACGCTTGAATATCGCGGTCTTACCGGCGCCGGTAAAATTGCTAATAGCGGCGTAAGATACCCCCGAAAACCACAATATTTCCTCTAGGCTCATGCCGGAGGTAAAATGGTGTATGTCGGGCATATGATGCCCAGCCCTTACCCTCTCAACAATCAATAGCCTTTCCAGGGGATTTGCGCCCTCATCCTCCAAGATCTCCATTAAGCAGTCTGTTGCCTCGCTTGCTTCCTGGTGCGCATGAAAATGCTCATGCTCTGCCAGCCCCCACAAACACCCCATGATGTATTGCTTTGGTGTGCCTTTTTTTTCGCTATAAGCACTTTGACCTGCAGCCATTGACCAGCAGAGCAGTCTAGCCTCCTGGCAAATATCCTCAATATCTACTCTAGCTTTTCTTGCAACCCGCGTTAAATCCTTTTGTGCAAGTAATTGATAGAGCCCCTCATAACTGAGAGATTTTGGTGCAATCGATTTCATGGTGCACCCTCAATTCCGAGCTTCCCAGCATTAAGACACATAGCATCAGAAATTAATTGATGTGGGGGCGTAGTATTGAAAACCTTTGCGCGCACCATCGGAGGCAGGCCTAGAAAGCAAGCGATCGCACGCTCATCTTTAAATCGACCGCAATTTTTTAGTAAGGGGTATATGGCCTTACAGTCATCGGGAATCGGTGGAATCGGGCGGAGTCTCGGAATAGGTGTCACAAGCTCCGGCCAATTCCGAGAGGAACCAAGAAGGAACAATTCTTGCCTTGTAAAAACCCCAAACCCCTCTGCAATTGAGGTCAAAATAATCAATTTTTTTCGAGGGATCTTATTGGCCACCCTCCATCTTGATATTGAAGATACTCTAACCCCCACCATATCGGCAACCCTAGTCGCGCCACCCAGCCGATTAATCAGTTCACTTATATTCATGGAGCTTATTATTAGGCATTCCTTGTTTAATTGTCAATAGGCATTCCTATTTAATTTAAGGTTAGGATTGCCTAATATGAAACTACTCAGCGAACGACTAAATTTTTTAATGAAGGCTCAAGGGCGAAAGATTAAGGCGGTAGATTTGGCCAGGGCCTGCAAAATTAAGCCGCCATCCGTATCCGACTGGCTAAATGGCAGAACAAAAAATTTGGAGGGTAGCCACCTCTATCTAGCTGCTAAATTTTTAAAATGCGAGCCACTATGGCTGGCAACTGGAGTAGGGATTCCTTTTTCTGGCTGCACAGACTCCTCGCCGCCAAAACAACCAATTGAGCTTGAAAATAATGCCGAATACCAAGCAATTAGAAGGGTCCGCTTAAATCTTCAGGCTGGCATTACGGGCTTCTCAATAGACCTCCTTGAAGATGATGGGCGACCGATCTTTTTCTCGGCCGACTGGCTCCAATCCAGAGACTACAAACCCGATCACCTTATTGCCCTAAAAGTGGCTGGTGAAAGCATGGAACCAGGGCTTTATGCCGGAGATATGGTGGTTATCAATACGGCAGATGCAACCCCTTGCGACGGGCAGGTTTTTGCTATCAACTATGAAGGTGAGTCAGTTATAAAAAGAATGGTTAGAAATGCTGGATCGTGGTGGCTCCACTCAGACAATCCGGATCAGCGTAAGTTTCCCAAAAAAGAATGTGCTGGAGATGGCTGCCTGGTGATTGGAAGGGTTATTCACAAACAGAGCGAGAATATCTAGAGCTCGCCAATGAAAAAGATTCTATCCCCTCTTTTTGACAGGCCTGATCTAACCCCATGTCTCATTCATTTAACTAAAAGGACAAGGGATAAATCGGCCTTTGAAAATTTACTAAGCATCCTTCAAGAAGGTCAAATCAACAGCAGTGGTAATGCTGGCTTTATCAAGGGGAAAATAACAGCAACTTGCTTTATGGATATGCCTTTCAAGCACTTAAAAACTTATTAATAGAAAGCGGTATGCGGGGCACGGATCCCAGGTATGAGCCTTATGGCATCTTTTATACAAAAAACACACTTTATAACGAGGCTGGTGCCAGGCCCGTTCTATATCTCTCAGATGCGGAATTAAGATTACTGAGCATCCCTGAGCAAGAGTATTGGCGAGTAGTTAAATTTGACCTAAGTAGCAAATCCCTCACCAGCTGGATCCATGAAAGAGAGTGGAGAATTAAGGGGGATTTCATACTAACAAAGGCTGCTGGCGTTTTAGTCAAAACCGCTGAAGAGGCTTTTAAAATAAGTCAATTAACGCAAAATAATCGGGAATTATTCAAAACGATGCCGCACGCAATTATTCCGCTTGAGTTAATTTGCCAAGGATTGCCCTATTCAGATAAAAATCTTTGAGCGCATTGGATCAATCTTATTTAGTTAGGTATTCCTATTGACAATTTAATAAGGTAAGCCTAATATTTGCCCATCACCCAACGTGAATGAGTAAATGACCAGCCCCTATCTGCCCCAAGAAGAGATCAATGAAATGTGTGAACCCTTAAAAAGCGGTGTTGCACAAATTCGACACTTAAGACAGCAGGGTTTTACCGTTATGGTCAAACCAAGCGGAAAGGCCTTAGTCCTTAAGGCGCATAGAGATGAGGTTCTTTGCGGAATCAACACTGCGTCCAAACAGCCCCATACAGCCAGCAACATGAACCGCCCCAAAGCCAATAAAGAGGCTTTAATTTTGGCCTTTAGGAAGTCGTAAAAGAAAAAGGATGATATGGGGCGTAAAAGAAAAAATGATGATGGTCTGGAGTCGCGCGTTTATCATAAACATGGGCAATTTTACTATGCGCATCGCAACGGCAAGTGGGAGGCTCTTGGGAAGGATATGCGCGAAGCTAACCGCAAGGGCCGCCACTACAACGACCCGGAAAATTTATTTGGCACGCTTGTTTATTGGCTTGACCAATTTCTAATCGACTGTGATTCTAGATTAGAAAACAAAAAAATATCCTCCAGAACAGTGCTTGACTATAAAAACGCAATCGTTGGCACCGAAAAGAAGTTAGGCGCTTTACGTCTATTTTTCGAGGCTCCGCTTACACCGCAAGACTTAACACCACAAATGGTTCAAGATTTTCTAGAGGTGAATGAGCAATTGGGACGCGGTCAACGTGGCAATAAAGAAAAGGCAGCGCTTTCTTCTTGCATCTCTTGGCTAATCCGCACCGGGAGAGTGCCGGGGCTGATAATTAATCCCTGCATGAGGGCTAGCGGTGTAAAGAAAAATCCAGGGGCGGCGCGCGACAGATATGTTACCCATGCCGAGTACTCGGAGATTTTTGCATTAGCAGCGCCAAATGTAAAATTATTGATGGAGTTAACCTATAGAACCCTGCAGCGCCCAGAAAGCGACATCATATTATGGAATCGCGGACATCTAATTAACAGCAATGACAGCGTCGAACTGCAGTTTGTTCAAAATAAAACCGGCAAGAAGATGAAAATCTCGTTGGACAAAGGCCTTAGCCGACTACTTAAAAAAACAAACCCCAATAAGGCTGTATTTATAAAAGAGCCATTAATTCAAAAAAGTGATGGTAAGGCGTATACCTATTCAGGGCTCACGAGCATGCTTTTGCGTTACATAAAAAAAGCCAATGAAGCGCGCATCGCACAAGGAATCACCCCCATGCTGTCATTTGGATTTCGAGATTTAAAAGGCAAAGGAGCGACTGACATGTGGCTTGCGGGCACCCCCATTGAAACCATTCAGCATCTTTGTGGCCATGCAAATAAATCCACTACAGAAGTCTATGTAAAGCAACGATGGAAAGAGGCTGTTGATATAAACAAAGTAAAGATTTCAGGCGGCAAATAATTGAGATAGTAATTTATCGGTTTTCATCGCCAAAGCTCTATCTCAAGTTAATTTTTCTATACTACATACCCGATGAAGACTGCCACTTAATCCAATTCAAAATTAGCGGCGATTCCAGTAGAGATTGTCAGTCGCCGCAAAGAAAGCCTTGGGTGGCCTCCAATTCATTAAAAAAATGGGGAAGTAGCATCGCAAAAGCGGGTTTACTTATTTAAGTTGCCACGACACATCCATTTACCCTAGCTGGCCCGCAAAATCATCGTCGCAATCACTAACTTCCCATTTTGCATAATTGCCTTAATTCGCACCAGATCGCCCTCTTGAAATTGATTCAACATCGCAGGGTTTTTTACTTGGTAAGCCATCATCATGGGCGGCATTGCTAAGTTTTTAATCTCTTCATGCCTGATAGTGACTTTGCCATTTGTTTTGTCGATCTTTAAGATTTCCGCATTGAAAAATGAATTCTGACTCTGACCGACGTTTTCGTGTGCAGAGCTTGTTTGATACTCTCCATGGGCTTGCTCCTCAAGCGCAAAGGCGGGTTCGCCTAAGATGAGGGCGCTAGTTGTCAAGGCTAAAAATAGGGCGGCATTGGTTTTCATAAAAACTTTCTATGTCTAAAGACTGTTAAAAAAATGAATGGCTTGTTAAGTCTCAATGTGATCCGATATGAGATTGAGGTTTTTGGATGTAAACGGTTTTCTTATCTATAGATGCGCCTTGAGGGTTCGCAACCTTCTGAGGGGTGCGCACGGCTTTGGGGGTTGGACCTTTGTAAAGTTGAGCGACAGATCCAGGTGGATGGGCAAACCAGCCGGGGTCTTGATAATCTCCGGGCGCTTGATCCTTCCGCACTTTTAATACGCTAAACATGCCACCCATCTCTAGGGAGCCAAAGGGGCCGTTGCCCGACATCATAGGAATCGTGTTGTCCGGTACGGGCATTTCCATTTTTGTCATGTCGCCCATCCCACTGCCACCCATCGCCATGTAGTCCGGAACAATTGAAGTGATTTTCTTGACCAAATCACGCTGATCAACGCCAATCATGGTGGGCACTTCATGTCCCATGGCATTCATGGTGTGATGACTCTTATGGCAGTGAATGGACCAATCCCCTTCCTCATCGGCAACAAATTCAATTTGCCGCATCTGTCCAACACCAATATCAGTAGTGACTTCTGGCCAGCGGGCTTGCAATGGCACTGCCCCGCCATCAGTTCCGGTAACTTGAAATTCATGGCCATGCAAATGAATGGGGTGATTAGTCATCGTGAGATTCCCCACTCGAATTCTCACCTTATCGCCCTGACGCACATTAAACGAATCAATACCTGGGAAGATGCGACCATTCCAAGTCCATAGATTGAAATTGAGCATCGTCATAATCTTCGGGGTGTAACTGCCGGGCTCGATGTCATAAGCGCTCATCAGAAAGATAAAGTCACGATCGACCGCACTAATGAGGGGGTTAGGTTCTTTGGGGTGCGTGACCCATGAGCCCATCATGCCCATAGCCATCTGCGTCATTTCATCGGCATGCGGGTGATACATAAAAGTACCGGGCCTGCGCGCAGTAAATTCATAGGCAAAAGTTTGCCCAGGAAGAATGGGCTTTTGCGTTAGGCCGCTAACGCCATCCATGCCATTGGGCACTCGCTGCCCATGCCAGTGCACACTGGTATGCTCTGGTAATCGATTCGTTACAAAAATTCGAACTCGGTCGCCTTCAACGACTTCAATGGTGGGCCCCGGGCTTTGTCCGTTATATCCCCATAAATGGGCTTTCATGCCAAGGGCCATCTCACGTACTACAGGTTCAGCAACCAAATGAAACTCTTTGACGCCTTCATTCATACGCCAAGGTAGCGTCCAGCCATTTAAAGTGACTACCGGGTTGTAGGGCTGGCCACTATTGGGCACAAGAGGTGCGCTGGTATTGGCCGAATTCTGGGTAACAATCTCTGGTAGTTGATTTAAAAAATGCTTTCCCACCAAGACAGAGGAAACTGCCGCACCGGCAATTCCTGCGCCCAATAAAAATCGTCGTCTGTTATTACTCATTGCAACTCTCCTGCATTGTTTATTGGGGATAAAGGCAAACGTTCTGCTTGGGGTTTGCCGATCATGGCCATTTCTAAATTAGCCTGCGCAATCCAAAAATCCCGTGTTGTTTCGATAGCGCTATTGACGGCATAAATTTGCAACTGTGCATCTGATAGCAAGTCAAAGACGCTAATGAGCATGGCGTTGTAGCGCAGTTGATTCTCAAGAGCAATTTGTTTGCGTAGTGGCAATACCTCACTTTGATAACGATTTGCCATCTCGTAGTTAGCGCTATAGGTTTTATAGCTTTCCCGAATTTCAGATTGGGCATTGATTGCCGCTTGGGCCGCTACATTGAGCGCCTGTAGATAGATCGCTTCGGCTCTAGCAATCTTAGCGGTACCCCAGTCAAAAATTGGCAACTCAAAAGAAATGCTGTAGCCATATTGGTAAGGGTCGCCAAGGGGGCCTTCCAGTGTTCTGCCAGGGCCAAACTCGAGCACATTGATAAAGCGAGTAGCTTTAGTTAGTCCTAGATTTTTCGCTAGCGCCTCGGTTTGTAAGCGAATGGCCTGTAAATCTAGGCGGCCATCTATTCCAGCTTGTTCTGTAGCGGGTAGTAATGCCAAATGCTTCGGTAGCCTAGGTAAATGCTCAGGCAGCCGGAAAGCTAACTGCTTGCCTGATAAACCCAACAGGCGAATGAACTGCTCTCTGGCGATCTGGCTGCTTTGTTGCGCACGTGCCAGTGTCAAGCTCGCATTTTGCTGGGCATTGCGCAAACCTAATTCTTGTAAGCGCGTCCAGTTTCCGGCTTTTCCTAATCGAGCACCCAACTCATTTGCAGCCTCAGAAGCAGTGTTGGCTTGCTCCATCAGCCGAACGGTTTCTTGAGCAGCTAGCGCTTTAAAGTAAGCCTTACGAGTTTGCGCTCCTAAATCCAAGACCGCTATAGTGACCTGAGTTTGAGTTTGCTCAAACCGCCTTTGCTCTATTTCAACAGACTGGGGCATGGTCATGAGCGCAAAGATATTAAAAGTTAAAAACTGCTCAATCTTGTAATTACTCACCCCGCCATTGTTGCGGCTGGTATGCAACATAGAAAAACTGGGATTTGGCAAAGCGCTTGCCTGAACCAATTGGGCCTCACTAATACCGAGCTCAAAGTAGGTCGCCTGAAGTCCCTTGTTATTGAGTAGGGCAATTTGAACTGCGTCATCCGCACTCAGAGGCTGGCTTAGTAGCTTAGCTACTTGATTATTGATGACATCTTGGTCGTCATCCGTCTTTGCCCAAGTAAGGGCGGCCTTAGTATGAGGGCTGGCAAGAGCTTGGACATTGGAAAATTTGGCGTCTTCGCTAAAAGATACGCAGCCGCCGAGGACACCTAAGCCCAATGGGAAGCTGATTACAAAAACGAGTTTGGTAAAGCGGATGTGCTTTGATAAAAGCCATCGATATACAGAATGGAACATAGATCCTCGCCAATGGGGAGGCATTGCAAAAATACTTGCTTGCCACTACCGATAGGAATTAAAATGAATGCGCTGCGCAGATGCGCAGCGCAAATCGATTACTAACTAAGGGTGGCTGATTTGGGAGGTCGATCTAACCGATCGATTGATGAGGTAGGTATAGCGAGCTCAGGGTATCCGATGGGGGCATCAGAGTCGCTATTAAGACCAACAGCCCGAGTCTGCAAAGAGCTAGCTAGTGCCGCTGACGTGCAGCATGAATGCAAAGATCCAGGGCAATCCTTGCAGTGGGAAGTCTTTGAATTCTGATTATGGTCCTTGTGAGATAAATTAACCATCGATAACTGCATCTTCTCATGAATTACACCCGCCGAATGGTTTGAATGCATTGCGGCGCTCGAAATAGAGGCGCAAGGGTTAGCCATAGCCTGTGCATTCACCCCAAACGGAAGAGCTGTTGATATAAAGAGAAATAACCAGAGATAGAGAAAAGGCTTACTCATGACCAATTATAGGGCGACCTATGATTCATAGAATGTTATCTTAAAATTCTATGCGGGCAATGAGCCAAATAAGGCGCAAGATTAAGCATTCTCATCAAGTCTTTTCGCCAGCAATAGTGTCAATTGATGCAGCGGGTGACTGAGCGCCCTTCCCACCAAATCCAACCTGGCGCCATAATCAGCATGAAATTCATAAACACGCGCATTTTTCCTCATGCCGCTTGGTTGAACTTTTTGAATGCACCCAACAGCAAGCAATTCATCGAGATAGCGATTGGCTGTAATTTCACTCATACCTGGAATTAATTCAATAATCTCTCTGCCCCCCATTTGGCCCGCAATTCTCAATGCCGAAATTATCTCCTTCTTTTTATCCGCCTTTAACTTTTGGCGATAAAAATATCCCGATGAATTTGGCGCACGCTTAATATTCATCTTCAAAATCTTTAGTCGAAACAATATGCCGTGTAAATTTCATCAGGTCATAAAAACTGTTGGTATAAAACCCTTCTCCGGCTAGCATTTACCAGGCTTGGGAATGCCTAAATTAATGTCAGCCTAAAGAGCGGTGTTCTCTTAAAAAATTTCGCAACTTGGTCCCGCTAGGCGCGCTCTAAAAATATCAAACATCATTTAAATCTGAACTTATGCACAAAAAACTAGGCATAAATGGGTAAGTTATTCCAGAGATTGTCTATAGCTATTTGCTTTAAGGTCCAAGATTCCCCGCGAACGGAGTCTACTTTTTTCTCGGATTCAGCCAATGGCGGCCGCTCTCGATACAGCATAATGTCTAATAATGTTTCGCACTTATTGCCACCCGAAGCAAATACCTCCACTACGGTTTCTTCGGCCAACTCCTTAGCGACTGAGCTCTCCGGCAAAAATGCAATTCCATGGCCAGCTAGCATCATCGCCTTCAGCCCTTCAGCCATATCTGTTTCATATATTTTTTTTAGACTTACTCGTGAATCTAGGGAAGCAAGAATATGGTCAACCATCTTTCCTAGATACGCGCTATTGCCATAAGCTAAAAAGGGAATCTCCCTTGCGCCACCAAGCTCCACTCCCGCGCTTCCAGCTAAGCCAAATAGAGAAAAGCGCTCCCTTCCCAGTAATTTTGACTCATAAAGTCCGGGGTCTAACTTGAGGGGTGAAAAAGGGTGTTTATATGCAATCAATAAATCGCTAGTCCCACTTGCCAGCGCCATGACTGCATCATGGACATTTAATGCCTTTAGCCTTAAAGAGGCTGGAGCAAGATAGTGAGAAACCCCTTTAATCCATGCCGGAAAGAATGTTAAAGATAAATTATGCGGTGTTGAGAACTCAACCCTCAAACCATGGCCAGAGCCCCCATTCTTCAAAAATGAACGCGCATCTGCAATGCTACCAACCAAGCTCAAGGCTTGATCATAGAAAAAAATACCCTCAGAAGTTAACTCTGTTGGAAAGCATGTTCTATCAATCAGTGATGCGCCAAGCCATAATTCTAAAGACTGAATTCGTCTTGAAAAGGCTGGCTGGGTAATATTACGCAATTCCGCAGCCTTGCTAAAATTTTTCACCTGTGCCAGTAAAACGAAGTCTTCCAGCCACTTGAGCTCCATAAATACTAGTGGCCCAAAATCTTAGATAAGAAATCTTTGGCTCTCGGTGATCTCGCTTCTGGGTTGCCAAAGAACTCATCCTTACTGCAATCCTCGATGATTTTTCCTTGATCCATGAAGATGACGCGATTGCTGACTTTACGAGCAAAGCCCATTTCATGAGTCACGCAACACATCGTCATACCCTCATGGGCGAGCTTGACCATCACATCCAAGACCTCACCAACCATTTCTGGGTCTAAGGCGGAAGTTGGCTCATCAAACAACATCACGATAGGGTCCATACTCAAGGCGCGCGCAATGGCGACCCGCTGCTGTTGACCACCAGAGAGCTGTCCAGGGAACTTATCCTTTTGAGCCATCAGGCCAACGCGCTCTAAGTACTTGAGTCCATGCTCTTTTGCTTCATGAGCAGATCTACCAAGCACCTTCATTTGGGCAAGTGTTAAGTTCTCAGTAATACTTAAATGCGGGAAAAGCTCAAAATGCTGGAATACCATCCCCACTCTAGCTCTGAGTTTTGGCAAATTGGTTTTCGGGTCATGCAAGCGGATGCCATCAACCGAGATCTCTCCAGCTTGAAATGGCTCCAAGGCATTAATCGTCTTAATCAGAGTCGACTTTCCGGAACCAGAGGGTCCGCAAATCACCACTACCTCGCCTTTTTGGATCGATGTAGAGCAATCCGTTAGGACCTGAAATGAGTCATACCATTTTGAAACGTTTTGAAGTTCAATCATGATGATCTATGTAATTTCGACTAAAAAGTAATTAACGAATAATGGCGACTTTGGCCTGAATAATACGAACCACCTTGGAAAGCGAGAAGCAAATCACAAAGTAAGTGGCAGCAGCCAAGATGTAGGCTTCAATTGGACGACCGTAATTCTTGCCGGCAATTTCAAAGCCCTTGAGCAAGTCGTATGCGCCAATGGCGTAAACCAAGGAAGTATCTTGAAACAGCACAATTGTCTGAGTCATGAAGACGGGAATCATGTTTCTGAAGGCCTGTGGCAGCACAATGAAACGCATATTCTGACCGTATGTCATCCCCAATGCTTCGGCGGCATAGCCCTGACCTTTTGGAACAGATTGAATGCCAGCCCGCACGATCTCGGAAAAGAATGCCGCCTCAAATGCAATAAAGGTAATCGTTGCGGAAAGGTCGGCACCAATAGGCCTGCCAATCAACATGGGTATCAACAAGAAGAACCAAAGGATGACCATCACCAGCGGAATAGAGCGCATGGTGTTGACGTAAAAGGTGGCGGGATAAACCAAAGCAGGCTTTCCAGACAAGCGCATCAAAGCCAGAAAGGTGCCGAACAAGATACCGCCGACAGTGGCAAATACCGTTAACTGAACACTGAATAACAATCCCTTAAGGATGTAGTTAGTAAAGAGTTCCCAGTTATAAAAACTTAGATCTAAGCTCAACATATGGTCAACCCTTAATGAGCCAAGCTTGCATCATTAGATGCAATGAAGCCAGGAATACGAGTTCTATTTTCAATGAGCGCCATCACGCGATTGACCGCGAATGCCGAGAGCGCATACAAGAAAGTAACTGCCAGATAAATTTCAACGCCTCTGGACGTTTCTTCTTGAGCCTGCATTGCAAACAAAGTGAGCTCGGGAACGGATACAGCAAAGGCTACTGATGAGTTCTTAATCAGATTCATGCTCTCAGACGTGAGCGGTGGAATCACAATACGAAGTGCCATCGGGAGGATGACGTAACGATAGCTTTGAGCGGTGGTAAGGCCCAAGGCAGTCGCGGCAGCTCTTTGGCCGCTAGGAAGCGCCTGAATCCCTGCCCTCACCTGCTCAGCAATACGCGCTGAGGTGAAAAATCCCAAGGCGATACTCACCAACCAATAGGATGGCAACGCTTTGAGAGGTAAAACAAACGCGGGGATGACGTGGTACCAAAGGAATACCTGAACCAGAATGGGAATGTTTCTAAACAACTCAACCCAAGCGGTGGAAATTCTGACCAACCAACGATTTAAGCAGCCGGTATCTGGCAAGGTACGCAAGGTACCCATTACCGCCCCCAAAATTAAGGCAAGCATTAAACCAAGGCCAGCGACGGCCAAGGTCCAACCCCAAGCCTTCATCAACCAATCGAGATAACTTGGATCACTATTTTGAGCCAGCCCAAAAATAGCGGAGAAGCAGTGATCTACCACCTCTCCATCCAAGGTGTTCTTACAAAAAACACCTAAATCTAATGCCATATTTCTGACTCGTCTTTATTGAATGAAATTATTTTTATGCCAGCAATCAAATTACTTCTTTGCGTAATCTTCGGCAGGCTTGTCATTCGGGTTGGACCAGGCATTTTTGGTTGCCGTTGATAACTCAAGACCTACAACAATATTCTTCGGTGGAATTGGTTTAAGGAACCACTTATCCCACAACTTTGGCATATTGCCACTTGCAACAATCTTAGCGATTACAGCATTTACAGCAGCCTTGAACTCAGGATCATTTTTTGGAACCATGATCGCGATTGGCTCAGTACTGAGAACCTCACCAACGATTTTGTAGTCTTTTGGATTCTTGGAGTTAGCAATATTGCCAGCCAAGATTGAACCAT
>ERZ650301.15-NODE-15-length-35074-cov-11.323624_pt1 | contig 35074 bp, 34 predicted proteins | sample MGYA00376237_ERZ650301 | MGnify/ENA primary metagenome ERZ650301 (study PRJEB26733, sample SAMN07839255) | wastewater metagenome | biome: small river; feature: stream; material: water | place: USA: North Carolina | collected 2016-04-05 ...
CGTAGTTTGGCAGCGCTTGTATGGCGCAGAAGAAACCGGCTGGATGAGCGCCCTGTTGCGCGTACTGGGCTTCTTGCCTGCCGTGGTGCACATGGCGTGGGCACAAGTGGCGCTGGCGCGCGGCACACGTGGTAGCGCCGCTCAAACCTGGGCCAACCCGTGGTGGTTGGGCCTAGGGGCATTCGCCTGTGTCATTGTGTTGGGCTTGTCATGCGCCTTGGCGTTGTACCAAGAATGGCTAGACCCTCGTTGGCACGGCGTCTGGCCCTACATTGCCCCGCTGGTACTGTGGCAAGGCACCGCGTGTTTGTCAGCCGCGTTTAGCCACCGACCTTTTCAAACGCAATCGGCCAGCACGTATTCGTGGGCCTGCATGGCGTTGGGGGGGGGGCAAGCCTTCGTACTATTAGCGCCAATGGGTATGGCGTTGCCTGTTACTGCAGAGCAGCACATGGCTACGTTTGCGTGGGTCAGCAGTTTGGGATTACTTGGGTTAACGGTCTGGATGGCACGACACCCGCGATCGTATGCATCTAATCAGACAGCCCGATAGTTCTAATTTATCTAACAAAATAGCTATTGATGAGTCATAGACTCGTTCAACCCGTTACCCGACAACACTTCAAGGCTCAGAAAATGGCAACACCTGATATCTCCGTTATTGTTCCTACATTCAATCGCGCATCACTGCTACCAAAAGCATTGGAAACTTGCTTGGCACAACGCCATCAAAATATTGAGATTATTGTTTCGGACAACTGCTCTAGCGACAACACATCAGAAACTGTACAACCCTTTTTAAAAGACCCTCGCCTTAAATATTATAGGAATGAAGAAAATCTAGGAATGATGGGGAATTGGAAAAAATGCATCTATGACAGATGTAACGCAGATTGGTTTTTACTAATGTCTGACGACGACTACTTCACCGATCCCGATTACCTCAGCCTCGCTTGGGATGCGATTTCAACACACTCCCCAAAACTTGTTTACGCTGGAGGACGAGTAGTTGATGCCTCATCTGGAGAGATAAGGCATCTTGACTTGCCATTTTCTGGTTTAGTTAAAGGTATTGATGTTTTTAAGTCTAGGGGCACAGTACGCCCCCAAGACTTCATACTCAGCAATGTTGTATTCAATCGGCAGGCAGTGATAGATTTTAATTTCCCTAGAAATAAATTCAATTTAAGCAGCGACTCTGAATTATTTTTAACCTTATGCCTCGAGGGTGACGTATACGCAGTGCCCAAGCGAGTCATGGACTACACATTACACAGCGGAAATTTCGTAAGCAAAATTTCAAGAGTCAAAGAACTTTACACAAACAACAATGACCATTTAATTTACCCTTACCTTCATGCCATTCAAAAAAATATTGACATAAATGACTTGAAAGAATTCACAAAAAACTCAAATTTAAGAAATATCATCGTTAATACATTGATAAATCTGGATTTAGTCAATCCAAACTGGCACCAAGAATATAGAAATCAACTGATGAAAATAATGCCTCAATACCTTAATGAAATCGAATCAAGTTTTTATTTTCATAAGAAAAAAATAAAGGCTTTTCTTTTACAACGAAAGTATAGAAAGAATTTACATCTTTCTGAAATTGCACATGGCGACTACTAATGCACAACTCATATCAAAAACATTTCTATACCGACTCAGAAAAAACCTGCTTTAGACCATTTAGTAGTGGTACTTGAGGTTGCCAGTCAGGAATTTTTTTATATGCATTCCAAGGGAGCATGACTTCACGGTCTCGATAAGGCCTAGCACCCCAAGAAACTGGCAACCTCACCCCCCAAGCGTCCTCACATGTTGACACCAATTCTTTCAACTGAACCGGTGCCTCTGAAGATACACCGTATTGCAAATGCCCTATCGACATTAAATTCAGCGATGACTCTGCTTTTAGGTAAGCAGTAACAACATCATTAATATGCACTAAATCAATCAATTGATTACCAGGTGACAACTGTAATTCCTGTTGACTTCTGGCAGTTTGTAGTAACAAATTCATCAACTTGGGGCGAGGATCTCTAGCGCCGTAAGTATCGAACAAATTTAATGTTATAGCTCGCCATTCATAGACATCAACATAGTACGCCAAAACATCTTCAAAAGCCTGCTTTGTTGCTGCGTATAAGTTAACAGGTCGATACTCTGTCGAGTTGAAGTATTTCCATGACGTACCCGTATTAATAAATCTTTTAATGCCGCAAATGGCCATAGCCTCGGTCAGTTGAGCTGGGAACACCACGTTATTTTGCAACAAAGAATTGACCTGCGAGGGTCGGTGTTGCGCAACAAACTCTGATGCCAAATGAAAAACAGTTGAGGGTTGCGCTTCACGAACTATTTTCAATAAACAGTCAAATGATCCATCGTATACATACACATGAATAAAGTCTCGAACCTCGGACAAAGCGGTTAGATCAGAAGACGCCCTCGTGATGACATGCACATCTCGTTTTTCACCAACAAGCGTCTTTACTAAATTCGAACCAATGAAACCTGTCGCACCCGTTATTAATACTTTTTGGAAATCACTCATTGCTTTTGTATATGAATGGACTGTGGAACTTATTTAATGGTGAAAATTTGCTGTCTCGAGTTGACAGAATAGGATTTGTAATTGGCCAGTTAATATCTATTGAATCCCATAAAACGCCATCATCGTGTTCTGGGGAGTAAACAGTAGATACCTTATAAACCATAGTAGCTTGACCTGTGACAACGGCAAACCCATGAGCAAAACCTTTAGGTATGTACAAACAGTTTGCCTGTATAGCATTCAATTCGATTGAATAACTTTTGGCATAAGTTGGTGAACCCACTCTCAAATCGACTACTACATCAAACACGCCACCACTTACACAATATACTAGCTTAGCATGATCCATTTCTGGACGCTGAAAGTGCAACCCACGTACGACCCCCGCATGAGACACTGAGTAATATTCTTCTTGGAAGTCTATTTCTAAACCAAGTTTTGCAAACTCTGGCCGCTGAAAGATTTTGACAAATCGACCACGGTCATCATTTTGTATTTTGGGCTTGATTTCATAGCACCCATTTAGAGGGGTGGCAGTTAACTCAAACATTAGAAATTCAAACCAAAGAACTCTTCCAGTTTCTCGACGATGTAATCGAGATGCTCTGACGTTAAGCCCGGATAGACCCCAAGCCAGAATGTCTGATTCATTACTGTGTCTGTATTAGTCAGCTCACCACTTACTCTAAAGTTTTTACCCAACATATACGGCTGCCGAGTAAGGTTTCCCGCAAATAATAAACGTGTACCAATTTTATTTTGGTCAAGATAATTCAATAGGTCAACACGACTAACGCCAGACTCTTGCTTTAACACTATAGGGAAACCAAACCAAGAAGGATCCGAATTAGGCGTAGCTTCGGGGAGATGAAGAAACTCAGAGCACGCTTGTAACTTTTCTTTCAAGTAACGAAAGTTTGATTTGCGCAATGCAATGAAATCATCAAGCCTGTCGAGTTGTGCCAACGCGCACGCCGCTTGCATATCTGTGATTTTTAGGTTGTAGCCTAAATGGCTATAAGTATATTTGTGGTCATAGCCTTCGGGCAAATCCCCTAACTTCCAACAAAAACGCTTATCACACGTATTGTCTTTTCCGGGGGGGCAATAACAATCGCGCCCCCAATCTCGGAATGACTCGGCGATCATTTTTAATTCAGCATTATTTGTAAAAACAGCACCCCCTTCGCCCATAGTAATGTGATGCGCAGGGTAAAAACTCAGGGTTCCAATGTCACCGAAAGTACCAACCATTTGTCCTTTATAGGTTGCACCCAAGGCATCACAACAGTCTTCCACTAACCATAAGTTGTGTTTTTTACATAAATCCGTGACCACTTCCAAATTAAACGGATTCCCGAGGGAATGAGCCAGCATAATGGCTTTGGTTTTGCTCGTAATTGCAGCCTCTATTTTTGAGGCATCAATGTTGTGCGTCGCTAAATCGACATCTACAAATACAGGAACGGCCCCAAACTGCAGAATCGGATTCACTGTTGTGGGAAAACCTGCAGCAACGCCAATCACTTCGTCCCCTTTTTGAATGGCACGATCACCAAGCTTAGGTGAAGTCAACGTTGAAAAAGCAACTAAATTAGCAGAAGAACCAGAATTTACTGTGATCAGGTGCTTTACACCTAAATATTGGGCCAATCTTTTTTCAAATTCTGCATTGAAGCGCCCTGTAGTTAACCATCCATCCAAACTGGCTTCTACCATCATTTTAAGCTCTGGTGCGCCAATAACCTTACCCGAAACAGGCACAGACGTTTGTCCTGGAACAAATGTCTGCGGTGCATAAGCAATTTCCGCATATTGATCAACCAATACAGAAATTTCACGGCGAATAGCCTCCGGTGACTTAGAAACAAATTGGATAGGAGAAATTTTTGTCATTTTTACTGTTACCTTGAGATACTTGATTCATATTGCTTAATTTGGCCAAGACAAAAGTCTCGCATATCCTCATGCGACAACCACGCTTTATGCCATTCGATAATTTTTTCCAGCGCAATAGACAATGTCCAATTTGGATGCCAGTGTAGGCGCTGACGAGCCTTAGATATGTCTAGCTTCAGATAATTCGCTTCATGCGGGTGCATCGCTTGGTCGTGAACCCAAGAAGCCCCCTGCCCCCAAGTTTCAACCATCTCTTCAACAATCCATTGGACGGATTTAGCATCATCATCTAGGGGACCAAAATTCCACCCTTCAGAAAAGGAGTTCACATCCTCAAACAACTTTTGCGCCAGCACCAAATAGCCACTCAATGGCTCTAAAACATGCTGCCACGGTCTAATTGCCAATGGGTTACGTATTGACACAGGAATTTTTTGCTCTATGGCACGCAAAGTATCCGGAACTAAGCGATCTAAAGCCCAGTCCCCTCCTCCAATGACGTTGCCCGCACGAGCAGAAGCAAGGCCGACTCCCGATTGGCTAAAGAATGAATTTCGGTAGGCATTTGTCACCAATTCAGAACACCCTTTACTGCTGCTGTAAGGGTCATACCCACCCATGCGTTCGTTCTCACGATAACCCCATTCCCACTCTTGATTCTCATAACATTTATCAGTTGTTACGTTAACAATCGCTCGTACTGAAGCGGTTTGCCTTGCCGCCTCCAATACATGCACAGTTCCCATTACGTTGGTCGCGTAAGTCGAGACGGGTTCATCATAAGAAAAGCGAACCAAGGGTTGGGCGGCCATGTGTATAACAATCTCGGGGCAGAAGTCTTGAAACAATAGTCGAACATTGACTTCGTTCCTTACGTCAAAAATTTCACTTCGCATGCCTTGCGAAACGCGGGCCTCAACAAACATACTGGGGCTCGTCGGTGGATCCAAGGCAATACCGCACAACTCTGCACCCATTGACTGCAACCACAAGCTGAGCCATCCACCTTTAAAACCAGTGTGTCCCGTTAACAAGACACGCTTACCCTGCCAAAATTTACGATCTACAGGCATCTGGCTTATTCCCAAGTTTTCCAAGGCGCTTGGTTACTGGCCCACATCGTCTCAAGGAGCTGCTTATCTCGCAGTGTGTCCATGGGCTGCCAAAAACCCTCATGTTCAAATGCCATGAGCTCGTTGTTCTCCGCTAATTTCATCAATGGCTCTTGCTCCCACACCGTGTCATCACCTTTAATATATGTCAGCACTTTAGGTGACAAAACAAAAAAGCCTCCGTTGATCATTGCGCCATCTCCTTTGGGCTTTTCTTTGAAGCGCAAAATCTTGCCATCTTGAATGTCTAATGCGCCAAAACGACCAGGCGGATATGTTGCCGTCAAGGTTGCGGATTTTCCGTGGCTATTATGAAACGCGATCGACTGTGTGATATCAATATCACCTAAGCCATCACCATAGGTGAAGCAAAAGGCATCCTCATCCTTGACGTATTCAGCAACTCGCGCGAGTCGCCCACCGGTCATTGAGTCATCTCCGGTATCAACCAAAGTCACAGTCCACGGCTCAGCACGTTTGAAATGAACATCCATGACATTTTTTTTCATATCGAATGTAACGTCTGACGTATGCAAGAAATAATTTGAAAAATACTCCTTGATGACATAGCCTTTGTAGCCGCAACAGATTACAAAATCATTTATACCGTGACTTGAATACATCTTCATGATGTGCCAAAGAATGGGTTTACCCCCTATTTCAACCATCGGTTTCGGTCGAGTTGATGTCTCCTCACTCAACCGCGTTCCTAATCCCCCAGCAAGAATAACTGCTTTCATAAATTTAAACTCCTTAAATCACTATGTACCAGATACAACAAAAGCATCTGCGAAAAAATCAGATGCAGATAAACCCGACATAACCAATCGTCTTTGAGAGTCGGCAATCATGGCTGTTGAACCACAAGCATATACAACGGCGTTAGAAAAATCTGAAATATCACGCAAAACAATATCCTGAACATAACCTTGATTATTACTATTGTTTTTTTCCCTTGAAAGTACAAATTTGTAGTCCATGGGTACTTTTAATTCTTGAGGGTCCCAATATTGATCAGAGGCAAACCGCCCCCCCCAGTACAAACTGATTTGCTGAGGCTGATAAACCGGATCAAGCTCACGCAAGTGTTCAAGTATGGCCTTGATTGGAGCAATACCAGTACCAGTTGCCAAAAGAATTACATGTTTCCCACGAATATCCCTTAAACAAAAAGTCCCTAAAGGGCCTCTAATTCTCAGTAAATCATTGATTTTTGCTTTTTCAAACCAATACTGGCTCATAGCGCCAGCATCCACGCGTTTAATTTGCAATTCCAATATTTTATCGGGCAAGGGAGCATTTGCAATTGAATAACTCCGTCTGACGCCATCGGCCCCAATAACATCTACATACTGCCCCGCGTTATATTGAAAACTACTAGTAGGCGGCAAGCGTAAATGTACATTTACAACGTCATCCGTTAATCGTATTATTTTGTTAATTTTGCAAGGTAACGTTTGTGCCTTGTGAAAATTAAGTGACGTTAGATCTTCAACATCCAAAACAACATCACTTCTCAGAGATCTAACGCAACTAAGAATCCAGCCTTGACTCTTCTGATCCGCCGTTAAACCCGTTTCTTCTTGCAACGGAATTGTTTCACCTTGCTTGACTTTGCACATACAAGCACTACAACGACCTTCACGACAACTATATGGAAGCGTGATAGTTGATTGCAAAGCCCCTTCTAATAGTGACTGCCCCTCTTCAACCGAAAAACTCACACCATCTTGGAGATGCACAAGAAAAGAAGTCATTTTTTTTCTTTCCTAGAACTCTTCAGCTCCATCAAAAATTTATTTACCTTTGGAAAAACTGCCATCTGAAAAAACCTAAAGCGCTTCCAAAATGGCACTTTGGAAAAATGCATGAAAATTTTTAATCTCAAAAAAAAGCTTTTTTTCTGGAAAATAGCAACTATGTAGTGCCCTAACTCAAACTGAGCCCGTAAATAATGCTCAATTTGCTTTCCAAGCACTGCTGCATCATTCAAGATTTCTGCTCTCTCAAGCAAGCTTTCAGCGGCAGAGTTGATCAGTTTTAGCTTTTTCTCCTGATAGTTAAATCTATTTTTGAGCTGTGAAAGTCCACCTCTGCGATGCTTCACCAAGGGCAAGGCTAGTCGACGAGCCCCCCCCATCAGTAAAGCACGAGCCACCAAATTTTGATCTTCTACCGGTAATTTTGGGTCAAGCGTCCTGAGCATCAACAACCTTCGAGTCATCATGTGACTTGCCCCAAACATGAAAGGACGTTTTTGTGTCCACCTCTCAAAGGTCCATTGACTCAATTCGTCAGTTTCTTTTAACCCAGCCACTTCTCCCGTCAACAGCATGTCGTATCCATCAGCTGCAATCAAATCAACGACTTGGCCTGTATCAATCCACATATTAATGCAGGCCGAACAACGATTAGGTAAAGACACATCATCGCCTGCTGCCGTAAAAATCACGTCACCAGTGGCAACACTAAACGCCTTAAAGTAGTTACCAACAATGCCTAGGTTACGTTCATTTCTATTCAATACAACTCGTTTATGCCCTGTGTATTCAACAAATTTTTGCTGAATTACCTGCCAAGTACCATCTGTAGAAGCATCATCCGAAACAACAATTTCAAGATCGTCATAGTCTTGGCTTAGCAAGCTTTGCAGGGCTTCTTGAACATAAGCCTCTTGGTTATACGTTAACAGAACCACAGACGCACGAACAGGCGGCATACTTATACCCAATCCCACGCTGCACCTACCTTACGATTAATCGCGTGTACCGTTTTGCCGAATACAGCTAACTCATGCACACGTGCAGTGTTAAGCAATCTGCGACGTTGATGGCGCCCCAGCTTTCTGGCTAGCCAACTTTGAGCCATATAAAAACGCATCAAATTTCGGTTACCCAAACTCTCACGTTGCTCAAGCCTCATTTCTAACTTCAGTGCTTTTTGCGTGGTCATCCCATAGTGGTGCAACCACGAATCTGCTGTTGTCCCCGTTTTCAAGCTCGCCTCAAGAGCGCGCTGAAAAAAGATGGCATCTTCATAACCCAGCAACTTTGGTACAGGCATGAAATAACCTATCTCGTTCCAGACATCTTCACGAATCGCCATGCACACGGCATGCGGAGCACCTTCGCGAACATAGCCAGACATCTCAGCTTGAGCATCCATGGCCCATGCGCCAAAGTCGTAGTTAAGCTCCCCCTCTACCATCGCAGGACTAGCAATGTGCAATTGACGAGCCTCTGCAATTGCCAACAAATGACGCAACCAGCCCTTGGCACAAATCACGTCGTTGTTCATCACCACCGTCCATTTCGACTGAATAGCCAATGCACCTTGATTCCATGCTGCGCCACAGCCTAAGTTACGGTTGTTCAAAATAACGGCACCAAAACCTTGTTGCTGTAACCACTCGCGTGTGCCATCTGTCGAACCGTTGTCAACTGCCACAATCCTTGAAAAATCGACCTCCGTGCGGTCCAAGCTGGCAATGAATTGCTGGGTGTAGTCCAACTGGTTGTAGCAAGCAAAAGTAATGGTGTAATTTTGTGGCGTCATAGAGTTGATTATCTTCACCGCGAGCCTAAGGCAGCACTATCCAACAGTGCTTGCTCAAACTCAATAAGTCGAGCCAGCACACATACAACCACCGCATACGCAGTGCTATAAATTTGCAAATCAAAATTCGAGTTGGTCAGCCCCGTTATAAAAAATACGAACACCACTTGAATGCCCATGATTGGCAGCATTCGCGCGTCTAAGTTCAATTGGTTCGATTTGTATTTTTTATAAAAAAATGCAAATGGCCCCACCATCAAAAACAGATATGCCATCAGCTTTAGCACCCCGCCAGTCGATGCCGCATTCAAAATATCGTTGTGTGGCTGATTGTGTTCGGCGTCAGCCCTTGGGACCTCACCAGCTTGCATTTTTTTTATGAATTCAGCCTGAAACTTGTGAGGGCCAATACCGACAATAGGGTGCGCTTCAAACATTGACCATGCAGCTTTCCACATAGCCAAGCGCGAGCCCACGGAACCTTGGTAATTATTCGCTTCAATCATTTCAATGTCGCTCACAACCGTTGTCAATCGGAGCTTCTCTTGAAGGCTTGGTGTGGTGGCCACAAGCAAAGTTACAGCGATCGTCAGAACATAGGTCACACGCAAAGTCCAGCGATGAAACAGATCCGTTTTAGCCACAACGCATAACGGTGCCAAACATAACAACGCGCCAAATGACGACCGTGATTGTGATGCAACCGTCGCGCCAAGCGCCAATAAAGCGCCCGATAAACACAACGCACGAAGCGCAGCTTTGTAACCTCGTCCCAATAAAGCCACGCTGATCAACAAAACGGCGAGGAGAGCTGAAAAATTCCCGAAATGAATGGGGTGATTTGTTGTCCCGCTGATGCGTGGGAAATAGTCGTCGTAGGCGACATATCCGTAGAGCACATTCAATGCAACACACACACTGGCGACCAACAGTCCTGTGATAAACCATTTTTTAGATGCCTTATGCACGGTTAATGCCAATACGCCCAATGCAAGAAAAATTCGGAATGGATTTTCTGGGAAGGCGTGCTTGGACAAGCCCACATGCCAAAGCCCGACCATCAAACAAGCTGCGAACCATCCAGCAAACGCAACAACGACCCAACGTAAATCCTTGCCAGAGGCTACCGTCATCAATTTGCATCGAAACCCCTGATTCACAACAGCGGCAATAGCACACCCCAATAGGATGAGTGTTGGCAACCACGTCACAGGACGCATGGCAAACATCAACCCAAAAATTGAAAATGCCAAAACAGAAAAAACATGAGTTTTCGCTATTGCTGCTATTTGCTTAATCATCAATTCATTCTTTGCCGAATAAGCCATGCGCATTGGCATCTTTAGCAGCCAGCAAAGGTGGGCCGTCTAGCAAATGCAACGGCCATTCAATACCAATAGCAGGATCACTCCAAAGCAAGCTTCGCTCATACTCAGGGCAGTAGTAATCCGTTGTTTTGTACAAGAACTCGGCACTCTCGCTGGTGACCAAAAAACCGTGCGCCAAGCCCTCCGGTACCCAGAGCTGTTTCTTGTTCTCGGCAGACAGCTCTAAGCCAAACCATTGGCCAAATGTTGATGAGCCCTCGCGAATGTCCACGGCCACATCAAACACTGTGCCATGCGTCACACGTACCAGCTTGCCCTGGGCATGCTGTATTTGGTAGTGCATGCCGCGCAGCACGCCCTTGGCAGATTTGCTGTGGTTGTCTTGCACGAACGTGCGCTGTAAGCCCGTGGTTTGCTCAAAGTCACGGGCGTTAAAGCTTTCAAAAAAGAAGCCTCGGGCGTCACCAAACACCTTGGGCTCTAAAACTAAAACGCCCTCTAGGGGCGTTTGCATCACTTGATAGGGCATAGCCTTACTTTAACAAACCTAACAGGTATTGACCGTACCCATTCTTAGCCAATGGCGCGGCCAGTTTTTGCAAGGCTGTCGCGTCAATCCACTTTTGACTGAAGGCAATCTCTTCCGGACATGCCACCATCAAACCTTGGCGCTTTTGCAACGTGGAAATAAACCCTGCGGCCTCATGCAAGCTGTCGTGCGTGCCCGTGTCTAACCACGCATAGCCCCGCCCCATGATTTCTACATTCAACTGGCCAAGCTCTAGATAGCGTTTGTTGACATCGGTAATTTCTAACTCACCGCGGTGCGATGGCCTCACGGCGGCTGCTATGTCGCACACCTGCTCGTCATAAAAATACAAGCCCGTCACAGCGAAGTTGCTCTTGGGCTTGGCAGGTTTTTCTTCAATGCTCAAGGCTCGAAACTGGGCATCAAACTCCACCACACCATAACGCTCGGGGTCGTGCACATGGTAGGCAAACACGCTGGCACCACTGGTACGCGCATCAGCGTTGTACAGTTGCTTGACCAAATCATGGCCATAAAAAATATTGTCGCCCAGCACCAAAGCGCTAGGGTGGTCAGCCACAAAGTTTTTACCAATGACGAAGGCTTGCGCCAAGCCATCTGGGCTAGGCTGCACCGCGTATTCAATGTGCATGCCCCACTGGCTACCGTCACCCAACAGCTCGGCAAAACGTGGCGTGTCTTGCGGGGTGGAGATGATCAGCACCTCACGAATACCGCTCAGCATCAGGGTGGTGAGCGGGTAGTAAATCATAGGCTTGTCGTACACAGGCATCAATTGCTTGCTCACCGCTTGCGTCACGGGGTACAAACGGGTACCAGAGCCGCCTGCGAGGATGATGCCTTTGCGTTGTTTGGTCATATGCGTTTTCTTAATTAAAGTATTTCGGCCAACATGCGGTCCACCCCCTGCTGCCAGGGCGGCAGCACAAGCCCAAAAGCTTGTTGCAATTTGACTGTGCACAGGCGTGAATTGAGCGGCCTTGTTGCAGGTGTGGGGAAAGCACTTGTGGGAACCGGCGTTATTTCGGTCACTTTCCAAGGGAGTTCAGGCTTCATCACTTTGGCTTGTGAGATCACGTGGCTCGCATAGCCATGCCAAGTAGTTTCACCCGCCGCTACTAAGTGATACACGCCGCTGAAGGAAATGTTTTGCGTGTGCAGCACACGGCGCATGGCGTGCGCTGTGACGTCGGCAATCAGATCGGCGCCGGTGGGTGCACCATATTGGTCGTTGATGACAGTCAGCTTGTCGCGCTCTTGCGCCAGACGCAGCATTGTTTTGGCAAAGTTACCACCGCGTGCACCGTACACCCAGCTGGTGCGGAAAATCAAATACTTGCAGCCACTGGCCACAATGGCTTTTTCGCCATCCAACTTGGTTTGGCCATACACGCTCAGCGGACCTGTGCCTTCGCCCTCTTGCCTTGTATGGCTGCCACTGCCGTCAAACACATAATCGGTGGAGTAATGCACCAGCCATGCGCCCACTTGGGCCGCGGCCTTGGCCAATGCCGCAGGCGCATCGGTATTTAAAACCTTTGCCAGTTCAGACTCTGATTCGGCTTTATCCACCGCCGTGTGGGCAGCTGCATTGACGATAACGTCAGGCTTATAGGCCAGCACAGCTTGCGACAGCTCTTCAGGCTTAGATAGATCTCCACAATAGTCGGTACTGTGACGGTCTAGCGCCAACACCTCGCCCAAAGGCGCAAGGCTGCGCTGCAGTTCCCAGCCTAGCTGGCCGTTTTTGCCAAGAAGCAAAATTTTCATAGTCAGACCTTAGGCACCGTATTGCTTACCCACCCATTGGCGGTAAGCACCACTGGTCACGCCCTCCACCCAAGCCTGGTTGGCCAAATACCACTGCACGGTTTTGCGAATGCCGGTCTCGAACGTTTCTAGGGGCTTCCAGCCCAGTTCACGCTCAATCTTGCGTGCATCAATGGCGTAGCGACGGTCGTGGCCGGGGCGATCTTTGACATAGGTAATTTGCTCAGCGTAGCGTTTGCCATCTGTGCGGGGTTTGAGTTCGTCCAACACCGCGCACAGCGTGTTGACCACTTCAAGGTTGGGTTTTTCGTTCCAGCCACCAATGTTGTAGGTCTCGCCGACTTTGCCAGCATCGAGAACACGCGCGATAGCGCGGCAGTGGTCTTCGACATACAACCAATCGCGCACTTGCTGGCCATCACCATAGATAGGCAAAGGCTTACCAGCCAAAGCATTCAGCAACACTAAGGGAATCAGCTTTTCTGGGAAGTGAAAGGGGCCATAGTTGTTGCTGCAATTGGTGGTCAGCACAGGCAAGCCATAGGTGTGATGCCATGCGCGTACCAAGTGATCGCTAGCAGCCTTGCTGGCTGAATAGGGGCTGTTGGGCTCGTAGCTTTTGGTCTCAGCAAACGGGGGGTCGGTAGGAGACAAGGTCCCGTACACCTCATCAGTCGAGACATGCAAAAAGCGAAAAGCTTGTTTCTCAACCTCTGGCAACTCTTGCCAATAAGCACGCACGCTCTCAAGCAAATTGAAAGTGCCCACCATGTTTGTTTCAATAAAGTCACCCGGCCCATGGATGGAGCGGTCCACATGGCTTTCTGCTGCAAAGTTCAGCACTGCGCGCGGTTTGTGTTCAGCCAACAGTTTGCCGACTAACGCACGATCTCCAATATCGCCTTGCACAAATACATGGCGTTTATCGCCATCAAGACTCTTTAGATTTTCTAAATTGCCAGCGTAGGTCAGTTTGTCCAAATTCACCACAACTTCGTCTGACGACGACAACCATGTGTGAACGAAATTACCGCCAATAAAGCCGGCGCAGCCTGTTACGAGAATTGTCATTTTTAGATTTTAATGCTAACGCTCACTCTGCAGCCTTACGAATTACGGCAAACATCAACAATTTGATTTTCGATCACGAATTTTTTTGCCCCTCGAGTCAAACACTTGCTGCCATCATTTCATAAAACTTGTTTGAAATTTATCAGGATTGAACTCTGCCGATATATCTGATAGAAACATTCACTACCAACTCAAAGCCAAAGCATTTTTCTTGATAACTGCGCCTGAGTGCATCATTTCGTTTTGCAAAAAAAGCTTTCATCAAAAAAACGTCCCGATAGTTGTCAAACACTTATTTTTTATGATGGTTGCATGTAACGTAGACTAAAACCTACTCAGCCTCAAGCCTTAAGGTGAATGATGGAAAAGTCAACTAGCAAACCGAGCACAAGTGCCAAGCATCCAGCGATCAAACGCGCTCATGGCCAAACTGGCCCAATAACTGCAGCGGGCAAAGCCACCTCGTCTCGTAATGCCATCAAAACAGGGCTGCATGCATCTGGCTGGATTGATCAAGATGAAGAATCGGAATATCAAACGCTGTTTCAGAAACTTTGTGACGAATACAACGTACAAACCACCACATTGCTCCTGCAAATCGAACGCATGGCAAGCACGATGGTCAAAATGCGTAGACTTCAAAAAATTGAGACTGCGCTATTTCAAAAAGCCAGAAATCTTGCGCAATTGCGCGCTGTAGAAAAGCAGTCAATCCCATTGTTTGCAAGCCCTACACCCGAGGAAGCAATTCTGGTGGCCCAACTTGCTGCGATGCCGGATATGGACCGACTTACTGCTTTGCAACGATATCAAACAAGCCTAGATCGACAACTCTCTAAAGTGATCGGTGAAATTCGGGTCTTGACAATGGGCTCAACTGACAACTCGGCAGCCATCTCCTCACCTGATCACCGAAAAATTCAGACCATCCGAACTATTGAAAAGAACTCTGACGGTAGTTCAACCGCAATCACCAGACTCGGCGAATAAGCATCCACGCATGAATCCGCCAAAGCACCCACCGAAATATTTGGCCGTCATGCCTTCTCGGTTAATTTGCGATCCGGATGTTAAAGGACCGCGTTTTCGTAAAGATGTCATTGAGGCCCCACCAGATTTTGCACAAATAGACCCAAGGAACGGTAACTTAATCGGCTACAACACAGATCACGCCATTCGATGGATTTCTCAATTTCCATCACTACAGCTGAAATTCGCAGGCATTGGGTATCAAAGAATTGATTTTCTAGAGGCGTCACTCTGGCTTGACCAGAGCCTTTCCTCCGCAACGCGAAATCAATTCAAACTTGAACTGATGCAACTAGAAAGCGACGCTTTTCCCATCTGGCAAAACTCTATTCGCTCGACCAGACAATTTCCAGCAAAACTAATCAATCAAACGCTGCGCGAATGGATGAATGAGCCTGTTGAATTGACGGAAGCGGCTTTTTTCAGGCCGCATTGGCAAAATTATCCGTACGCCTGCCAAGTCGCCACCGACTACCTGCAACACTTAAGCGCCCATACCCAAGCGGTTTTGCAAATTTCTCTTGAGAACTGCATACATATCGACTCCAAGCAAGAGTTCAAACTTTTTAAACTGAACCAGGCGATTAAAGATGTTAATAAACAAACGCGCTTGTTAGGTTTAAATTTTACTTTTGAGGAGTTTTAGATCTTAAACATAGGGGGCACTTAAACATGCTAATTACCCATATCGGGCTAATTCCGCATGCCTCTTTAGCACTTCACTCACGCGCAATGAACCGTCTCCGGATTGGCTTCGTTTTGTAAATTTTCAAACGATTTTTCAGTTTTAGGTGGTTACGCTTGTTACCCCTAACGTCTTCAATGCTTTGATTAGCTGATTGCTAGAGCGCTTTAGGTATCTCAGTGAGTTCGCATCCTCTCGCATCTTGCCCCTCTGCGCGCGCGTACTCATTCTCAACCAAATCTTTTGCATCTTCAGCTTCTGGCTAACAATGAATTTCTGGTCACGCTTAGAAATGGGTCGGTGGTTAAACCGCTCCCAATCTACATGATCGTCAAGCAAGTCAATTTCCCTGCCGAATAGTTCTCGAATACCTCGATCAGCTTCAGCACTCGAAGGCGACTGACTGGTCTGGGCCTTTATTTGTTGCGCTGCAAAGAGCACGCCCTGGTAGGCCAGATTTCTTGGACACATCACATCTAGTCTCTGTGAGAGTCGCATTCCACGAATTTATAAATCACTAGCTAGACTGGCAGCTCTCAATGAGGACGTCGTTTCTGGAATCAGCGGGCACTCCATGCGTGTGGGTGCGGCCCAAGATCTCTTGCGCATCGGCGCCAGTCTTCCACAAATCATGACTAAAGACGGCTGGTCAAAAACGGACACTGTTATGAGATACGTGGAAAGATCACCTGTCAACCTTTGGCCCACAGGGATGAATATCGCAGCTCAATAAGTAGCTTTGCAAACCACACTGTTAGTAAGCACCTTTACCGTGAAACACCACTTTTATTGTTTTAAACAAAATAGCGATGTCATACCAAAGCGACCAATTTTTTACGTACCAAGTATCCAAATAAACCCGAGCGCCGTAACCAGCGTCGCTTCGCCCACTAATTTGCCACAAACCTGTCATGCCAGGAGAAACCATCAAAAAATAATCCACATCTTGGCCATAACGATCTAACTCGGCGCGAATAATTGGGCGAGGCCCCACTAGACTCATTTCCCCCCTAATCACATTGAACAACTGTGGCAACTCGTCCAAACTAGTTCTGCGCAAGAACTTCCCGATGCGAGTTATGCGTGGATCATTGTGCAACTTAAAGTCCTGCTCCCATTTAGCTCGAGCCACAATGTCATTTATCAATAGAACTTCTAGTTGCTTTTCAGCATCCACATGCATAGTGCGGAACTTGAAACAGGGAAACATCTTCCCTGATCGCCCCACTCGCTGATGCGCGAAGATAGCCGGACCACCATCGCGCTTAATGAGTAAAGCTATATAAAGAAATGGCACAATGAATAGAATTAGAAGCAATATCGCTGCAGCCAAGTCAAAAACACGCTTGAGAATGCGTGTAGGCCAATAGCGCAAGTTATTGCGTAATTTGAGCATGGCTACTTCGTGCGAGAAGAAATACAAAATATCAGTGCCAAACAGAGGGACGCCACGCATAGCGGGAATCACGCTGACATCTTCAGCATGACATTGCGCCAACTTTCGCAACACCGCTTCACGCAAATCATTTTTTCCAGCCTCAAGCGCGACTACAAACTGGATGCCTGGCAATTTTGCCCACTCCTCCAGAGCATCAACTCCACCTTTAATTAATTCGTTTTCATGTACAAAAGCAACTACCTCAAAACCCAGCGCTGGCTCGCTTTTTAATGCCTCAACTGCATCATGCGCGTTGTCACCATATCCAATCAGCAAGGTCGGGCGCTGCCACCAATGCAATTGAATCATTAAAGAACGCAACATTACGCGTCCAAGTGGTAAAAATAAAGCTGATAAAGGCCAGACTAGCCCCCACCACAATCGTGATGAGTTCCAACGAGTGATGCCAATTAAAGCCAAGTCCAAAACTGCCAGCATCAGCAACACTTTAAGGATCTCTCCCAGTTCTGTCCAAAATGGTTTGCGATCACTGTAGTGCCGATGGCGCACCAGGAAAAATACCAGGCCTAGCGCAACAAGCAGTAACCAGGCTGCATAACGCTCTAAGTCTTGCGCCAATAACCAATATGCATCTTGTAAATCGCCCCAACTACGCGCCAAAAAAGCTGCTAGCAAGCCCCCCAACGCAAACGCCAAAATATCACCCAAAATCAGTGCGACCTTAGTCAATCGGATTTGGAAGTGAGACAAACGACGCTGGGGCCCTATAGCTTTTAAACTTAACATTTCAACTCCAATATCCTTTATGCATACTGCAGATGCGCTTGATTACCAATGGCAACTTTGACTCGTATCTCCCAAGCTTGTAACCCAACCATTTAACCAAAGTGCGGACTGCGGCAGATGGGATTAATTTTGGTGCACATTGCCACAAGTAACTCAACTCAGAGCAAACAAAACGTATACCCTCCCCCCTAGCACCGCCAAATGCCCTAAGCAGCGAAGGGCTGCGAGCATGGAACACGCCAGTATCAAAGTAACGTTGAAATTCTTGTGTAATAGAGTAATTATGCGAGTGATATACGCACGTATTTGCCACATAGGCAATTCGCTTTCCTGCCATAAGTACATGAGCGGCAACCGACATATCCTCGCCTAGTATTACATCGGAGGGGAAGCCGCCTACGGCCACTAAATCAGACAACCGATAAGCCGCAAACGAATTAGACAAAAAACATGTCTTGATACCTAACTGCGGCTGGTCAAGAATGCTGACCGTTCGAGAACTAGCTGGGTAGTTGAATTTACGCGCATGCGCTGCCAAAGGTGTAGCATTTTCGTGAGGCATTTGACGCCCATATGCACAAGCCACTAAGGGATCCTCGAACGCAGAAAGGAGCATCTGCAGTGATTCTGGGCTTGCTAAGACAGCATCCTGTGTCATGAAAATAACTACATCGGTATCTACTGGGACATGCTGAAGTGCCCAGTTGCGCGTCCCTCCGTGGGTGAAATTTTCTGACTTTATATACTTAACAGTAAAGTTTAAGGGTAAATCTGAAAAATTTGTGCCATCGGTAGATGAAGAGTCTACTACTAAAATACGTACAAATTCCCGCTGACATTTCACTGCGGCAATCCACCTCAGCCAAACCGGACCCGGGTTGTATGTCAATACGATAAGAAAAACAGACATGCCAAAGAAGTTAATAGCGACACAAGCTTAAGCAGCGAAAAGCCATATTAGATTTTGTGTGAAGCAACTAAATGTGTAAATATTAAATTATCAACAAAAATTTCTATATGCTTACTTAACTTGAGTTGCGCCAAGTATTCTTCATAAATCTAGCTCATTGCGAGCTAGCTAACTTAAGAACGAGCGTAATTTCCTCAAGATACGGTAAGCGAAACGATAGGCAAGTCGTGAGAGGCTCAGCTGCGATTCTGCCCAAGCAGCCCACTCATCGTAGCGCGGCTTATAATCACTCAACAGAGGTGGAATAGGTAATTGCATCGATTCAGGGTCACGCAAGTAGGCACTCAGTATCTCCGGTCGATGGAATGCTTCGTATCGTTGACGCGATAGCCGTTTTTCATACTTTAGCTTCTCAGGCTCAAGAGAAGCCAAGTGCACAAGAAGCTCTTCAGGGTCTGCCCAGCGAAATGCTTCTGGATAGGCCAACTCCAATCCACTTAGCACGCGGGAATACATATGCTGATGCATGATTACGGGAACGCCTGCTCCCATAGCTTCAATTAGAGTCAAGCCAGCACCATAGGGAAAGGAAGCGATATAAATGTCCACAGCATGTTCATGCAGTGATTTCCAAACGCTCGGCGTCCATTCTATGTAAATCAAACGGTCTTCTGGCACCCCGTTTTTATGCATCTGACCTCGTATGCGACGCAGGGCCCATGGCGTCAATTTGCCAATGTGAATATGGCGCCCTCCTGTAACCTTCATTACGCGAGGGATGATGTCCAGATAGCTAACGTAGTAAGGAATTTCAACCTTATTAAAGCCCGCAGCCGTGGCGGTGGTTAGGCCTCCGCGACTCGCGAACTTGGTGTGCACTGGCAAGAAATGCTTGTCTTCAAAAGTCAGCGGAAGATAGCGGTTATCAATACCCAACTCATCGTGACAATAGTGATAGCCCATCGGGTGCAGATCAACATGCGTAAGATGGTTCATGTGAACCCCAAGGCAAAGATGGTGATCGCCGTGGTGTATGAAACTACCTTTCAGCCCAAGTTCTGGCACTAGCGCTGCTACCGCAACACTATCCTGGTGATGATTCAACAGATAAATATGTTCGGGCTGTGTGCCCGCTAACATCCTTTGTAACCAAGAGAGTCGCGATTGCAAATTCGTGTTCGGCGCAGCCATAAAGCGAACACCATGATCGTCAGCGAACATCTTCGTAAGGTAGTCTTTATCCGTTGGACCGCCTACCCCAGTTAAGAGAATTAGGTGGTCCTTGTCAGGTTGAGCACGGATAAAGTCCAGAACCAGCCGAGAATGCCCCCCAGATCGCTGGAAGCGACTCACTACATAGACAATTTTTAATCGACTCTTTCTAAGCGGCCACGGGTCTATTTGCTTGACGCCCACGCTCGACAGATTTTGGCTACCAATGCGCAGGCACAACTGATCGAGATCGCGGGATCCAAATGCCTGAGACGTGCATAGCGGCTCAGTAACTATTCGCTCGACGAAGTCATGCACAATACGAAGTGCAGAATCTACATACCCTTGGTCAAGAGCTATTTCGGCACGACAGATCTCGGCGCGCAGCGAACTTAAATGAAACTTATTCACGACCTTGAGGAATCACCGAACAATAGTTAGAATTTTTCTCAGTCCACGGTAGATTAGCGACAAAGCCTTTGTACTAGAGAGACGCAAAGACCTAAGAACAAAATCTGCCGTTACTACCTTTGAACTCAACTCATCAAGCTGGAATTTAAGTTCACCACAAATACGATCTCGATCATTAATATGCGATCTAAGTTCGCTTATTAGAACAAAATTATTCCAATTATTTATTTGATTCTTAAAAGCTTGCTCATGGGCATCTCTTTGATTTCTCCAACATGAACCATTTGAATCTTTAACCAATATATGCGTTGGATGATTGGCGCTCCAAGATCGCGGAGTATTATTTAAATATAGCGTCTTCCAGTCATCCGGAATATTCCAATCTCCCACAAAAACATAGTCTCTAGCATTTGACAAGTAAATTATAGAGTTGTCAGATCCCAATTTATCAAACAAATTGATATAAAAATCGACTTGATCCTGTCGCATTTCTTGCATAGACTCAATATTTATTAAAAGATCAAAATTTTTTACCTTCAAAATATCAGTACGCCAAGAAGGGATAATATAACAATCATAGTCTGAATTGTATTCATCACCTGCATAATAAGACCCTATACTTAATTCTGGAAATTGAGCCTTTAAATATAAGTAAGAATACATCAATGATCCAGGAACTGCATCGATCATTACGTAGTGCACTTTCCCCGGAAATTTTTCTAGAATCGCTTCAGCCAATCTTCCATACCCCCCCCCCACTTCGGAAATATTAAGGCGACTGTTTAACTCATTTTTAAAGCCTTCAAAAATAGAGATCAAATTGAAATCTAGAATTGTCCCAAGATCAGTTTCCCTCCAATTACTCCCCGCCATATGTGAGTAAATATCCTCGGGCAACAGATTAGCCACATCAATAGGCCTCAGGAAATTTTCATACCTTTGTACAGCCTCTGTACCTATGGGTTGCATGCCTACCGATCCAACCCAAGGATCAAGCATCTTTTCTAATGTGTCATATTTTTCCTCGTACAATTCTTTTGTGTAAGCTGTCAATTCCTTATTAGGAATATTAAGATTGTAATTCCAGTGATCTGATGGACTTAATTTCCCACCATGGGATTCCATATCACAAACAATCCTCTTAAAATGGTTATAATCCCCATTTATCCTGAATCTTGTTTTTCCATTTCTAATATTTAACATCTTAAGTCCTATCGAATTTAATAATTTCATTACACACAAACTGCGTATCATTTACAGTTTGCACAGGGGAAATTGGTAAACTAAACACCTCTTTTGCTAACTGATCGGCAATGGGTAATTCATGATTTTTGTAGTTGGAATAACAAGCTTGCCGATGAGGAGGGATTGGGTAGTGAATCACAGTAGCAATTCCTTGCTTTTCCAAATGCGCTCTCAACTCATCTCGATGCTTGCTGCGAATAACATAAAGATGCCATACCGGATCAGAAAAGTCAGGAACAAAAGGCAAAATGACGTCAACACCCGCCAGAACTTTTAAATATTGACCTGCAACCTCTTTGCGACGGTCATTCCACTCATCCAACACCTCTAGTTTCGCACGGAGAAAAGCCGCTTGCATTTCATCTAATCTGCTGTTGTAACCAACAAGGTCATGTTGGTACTTTATTTTCGAACCATAGTTACGTAACTGCTTCACCTTATTGGCAATTGCATCGTCGTTAGTGAGCACAGCACCACCATCGCCGAGAGCTCCAAGATTTTTCCCAGGATAGAAGCTCGTTGCAGCAGCATGTCCCAAAGAGCCCACCCTCCTACCTTTGTAGCGCGCACCTTGCGCCTGCGCCGCATCTTCGATAACTAGCAACCCATGCTTGTGAGCGATTGCGTTAATAGAATCCATATCTGCCGGCTGCCCATACAGATGGACTGGAACGATTGCTCGCGTACGCTTGGTGATTGCGTTGGCAATAAGTAACGGATCAATATTGTACGTATTGACGTTTGGCTCTACAGGAACCGGGGTTGCACCACATTCAGTAACAGCCAGCCAGGTTGCTATAAAAGTATTGGATGGAACAATGACTTCGTCACCCGGGCCGATACCGTAAGCCTTGAGAAGCAGATGAATTGCCTCAAGACCATTACCGACACCAATGCAGTGTTTGACCTCGCAATATTCTGCAAACTCAGCTTCAAAGGCCTCCAGTTCAGGCCCCATAATGAACCAACCCGAATCAACAACTCTACTAAACGCAGCATCAATAGGGCCGCGAATAGATTGATGAAGTTTTTCGAGATCAAGAAACGGGATATGCATATTAAATAACCTTTACTGAGATTTTAAATTATTATTAGCGTCTGCAGATAACTTAAATAGTTCACAAGTGCACAATACATAAATTATCCATATAACTCCAATTAGTTTAAATGGCAATAAGTATCGTGCTTCAAAATGCACTAACCAGCAAAATATGGTAGAACCCCAAAAAAATGTCAGCAAAAGAAAAGCCTCAAGTGAACCTTGCCTTGGTGAAAATAGCACACGAAAAGCCATCAAAATTAGCAAAATAAATGCCAGTATAAAATTAAATATTACCGTCCATTTTTGCGTATTTGGATCTTCGTAGCTGTTGATCTGCCAAGCCCGCCAAAAATAGTGGGATTTAAATTCAATAAAATCACTAAAACTAAATAACACTACAGAAAAAGCTGCACTCTTATATTCTTTGATTGCAATACTTTCCCCGATAATTCTTCTTTGCTCAAATTCATTACACTTGTCATGAGCAACTATACACATCGAGTTACCACCCCCATCTACAAAGAACCCAGCGCCGTTTTGTCTGAGTTGATCATCGCTCTTCCAGACGCTTTCGAATATGTATGAAACATTAGCCATACCAAGACCGTTACCTTTGAGCGACATGTATACCTTGTAAGGAAAAGTCGCACCTTGAACCACAATAAATATGAAGAATATTACCTTAGATAATTTTAATATACGGCCATTTACGTCAATATCGCCCAAACCTAATCGCATTATCAAAAGGGATACACAAAATATAACAAAAAATCCAACACATAAAGCCCAAAAAATCAGGTCAAACTGCGCGCGTATATAAATCGAAAACGCGACCATTAAACCAATGAGTAAGGTCTTAGATACTGGTATAACTTCACCCCATAAAATCAGCCTCCACAAATAAACTATTGCAATAAAAAATAACGCAGTAGAGATTGGCTCTGACATTAGCAAGCCATTCCACAAATAAAAATCATAAACGAATGGCACAAACAATAATATCACTGGAGCAAAGATTGCTATCAAAATTGACCTATCTTTTGTTGCCCCCCTCAAGAGAAGATAGAAATTATACAGAACAAATGACCAGCAAGTATATGTGATCAATAACAAACTCATTGGCAATGGCAGCATCTCAATATTAATTAGAAACAACTCCAAGGCCGAAAATCCTGGCGGCCAAGTTCCAAAACCAAGGGATCCGAAGGCATTAAGTCCATTATCTCTTAATGAAAATGCACCACGCACATAAGAAGCTATGTCCATTCCACCATAACAGTTAATTACGTCTTGTGGGCTATATTGCAATGTTTTTGCATTAATCTGAAAACAAGGATTATTCCCTTCACCACTAGATCCATTTACGAATACCATGGCAATAGAAATTATTGCAAAATAAAAAGGGAAGAGAAAAATAAACGAATGATTTTCAATTTTTTGCAGTGAAAAATAGTAATTTTTCATATTATTCATTCGAATTTACCGATCGACTCAACTGCTCCATCCCTGCCTATCGAAAAGTATTGCAACCCAATATCTGCAGCCTTACTTTTTGAAAAAATATTTCTTCCATCAAATACATAAGGTGTATTTAACTTACTTTTAATATCGCTCAAGTCAATGGCACGAAACTCTTTCCATTCAGTGATGATTAATAGTGCATCAGCATTATTTAGGGCCTGAAGTGGAGATCCCGCGTAATTCAGCCCCGCAACATCTCCAAATACTCTTTTAGACTCGTTCATCGCAACAGGATCATAGGCAGTTATAGTTGCACCCGCATCCAATAAACCACGGATAATTATCTTACTCGTCGCCTCACGCATATCATCAGTATTTGGCTTGAATGCTAAACCCCATATAGCAAAATGTATGTCATTTAGATTAATTCCGAATTGTTTTCTTACCTTTTCTAAAAGGATGTGCTTCTGGGCGTTATTAGCTTTTTCAACTGCGTCGAGTACCTTTAGTGGTTGCCCCATGCTTTCTGCTGTACGAATCAGCGCTTTCACATCTTTTGGGAAACATGAACCGCCATAACCACACCCAGGATATAGAAAATGGTAGCCAATTCTGGGGTCAGATCCAATCCCTAAACGAACCTGCTCAATGTCAGCACCGAGTTTATCTGCTAGGTTTGCCAGCTCGTTCATAAACGAGATTCGCGTTGCAAGCATGCAATTGGCGGCATATTTGGTGAGTTCTGCACTCTTGATGTCCATCAAAATTACACGATCATGATTACGGTTGAAAGGTGCATATAGTTCTTGCAATAAATATGCGGCGCGATCTTCTTCAACTCCAATAACTATGCGATCTGGTCGCATAAAATCATCGATTGCTGCCCCCTCCTTAAGGAATTCAGGATTTGAGACAACAGCGAACGGGAAATCTACTCCGCGCGTTAGCATCTCTTCTCTGATAGCGTCACGGACTTTATCAGCAGTACCAACAGGCACCGTGCTCTTATCGACCACTACCTTGTATTCCAGCATATGCTGGGCAATATTGCGCGCAGCCGCAGTCACATATTGAAGATCAGCCGAACCATCTTCGTCGGGCGGCGTGCCAACCGCAATGAACTGTACTTGTCCGAAAGCAACGCTTTCCTCTATCGAGGTAGTGAAGCGTAAGCGACCTGCTGCAACATTACGCATCACCATCTCTTGCAATCCAGGCTCATGGATCGGAATACCACCTTCTTGGAGAATCTTAATTTTTGCGGCATCCAAATCCAGACATAGCACTTCATTTCCAACTTCTGCCAAGCATGCGCCAGAAACTAAACCGACGTAGCCGGTGCCAATGACAGTTATCTTCATAACGTTATGTTCCTAAGGAAATTAATAATCGTAGTACTCTCTAACCCACTCAACAAGACGACTAAGGCCGACACCTAGTGGTGTTGATGGAGCAAAACCCACCCAGTCATTAAGTGCGGAAGTATTCGCATATGTGGCAAGCACATCACCATCCTGCATGGGTTTGAAGTTCATAATCGCCCGTTTGCCGATTGCCTTCTCCATCTGGCCAATATAGTCGAGCAGTTCAGCCGGTTGGTGGTTACCTATATTAAAGATGCGCCAAGGCACGTCGCTAGACTCTGAACTGGGATTAAACGAATCGTAGTCAGGATTGGCCATTGCAGGGCGATCAAGCACACGAATGACACCTTCGACAATGTCATCGATATAAGTAAAATCTCGCTGCATCTTTCCCCTGTTGAAAACATCGATCGGACGATCTTCAAAAATGGCACGAGCAAATAGTAGCGGCGACATATCTGGACGCCCCCAAGGGCCATACACTGTAAAGAAGCGAAGTCCAGTCGTCGGAATCCCATAAAGGTGACTATAACTGTGAGCCATAAGCTCATTAGCTTTCTTAGTAGCAGCATAAAGACTCACAGGGTGATCGACTGAATCCGTTTCACTGAACGGCATCTTGCGATTACCACCATAGACACTGGAACTCGATGCATAGACCAAATGTTCAATTTCGGCGTGGCGACAAGCTTCGAGAATATTGAGAAATCCAACTAGATTAGCGCTACCGTAGGCGTGGGGATTAGTAATAGAATAACGGACTCCAGCCTGCGCCGCTAAATGCACAACGCGACGAATCTTGTGACGCCTAAAGCAATCAGCCAGCGATGCCATATCAGCTATATCAATAAATACAAAAGTAAATCCAGATTGGGTGCTTAATCGCGCAAGTCTAGCTCGCTTAAGATCAACTTCGTAGTAATCGTTTAGGTTGTCAACTCCGATAACTGTCTCGCCTAGATCAAGCAGTTTTTGGCAAACATGCATACCGATAAATCCTGCCGCACCAGTAACGAGAATCATACTTATCTACCCAATCCCACTACAGCAATTCCTATTGCAATTAAACTCATTCCAAGCCATTGAATTCCTGCAATCGGTTCTGCAAGAAATATCCAAGATGCCAAAATTACGGCGACAAATTGTGCAGCAGCAAAGGATTGAGCAACACCAAGAGGTATCCAACTCAAAATGACCAAATAGATCATTGCTGAAGCTCCAAAAAAACTAAGCCCAATTATCACTCGCCACGAAAAAAGGCGCGACAAAAAACCACCTAGACCCGCCTCCATTCCAGTGGCGCCTGTTTTCATAAATAAGTTTGCGACCACAGTGCATGCAATCATTACTATAAAAGTAATAGCAATTTTCATTTCGATACCTGCGAGGGCTTTTCTGCAACACCAACAACTTGTAAACCCGCCCGGCTAAATCCCGGAATTTTTACGACAAAATCATCGAAATTAGCCGCCCAACGCGTCATTGTTCTTATTCCAGGAATAAACCGAAACAATCGATTAAATACCAAGACATCACTGTTCATGAAAAAACAAAATCCAAGAAAACCGTATGTCTTCCAGGATACTAGACGGAAACCTTTTTGCTCAAGGATTGGCACGGTTTCTTTCCAAAGAAGTGGCCGCTCTGTCCCCGCATCAAGAGCAGGCGATAGTGTATAAATTACAGCCCGAATCCAGCGCCAAATTAAAAAATCGCTAACTGGTTCTCGGAAATAAAATCGGCCTCCCGGTCGTAGTATCCGAAACACTTCGGAAAACAAGGCCATTCGATCAGGCACATGATGAATACCACCAAACATGAAAACACTATCAAATTGTTCGTCTTGCAGTGGCAGCTTTGTTGCATCACCTTGCACAAAAACAAAATTTCTATTTTCTCGATGTTTATCTCGGGCGAACTCGAGCATATTTTTAGAAATATCCACGCCAACCCCGCAAATATTCTTCCTATCTTTAAGAGTAAGCAACTCCCCATGACCACAACAGATTTCCGCAACATCAGATAAATTAGCATTTTCGATTTGCTCAAGAAAAGCATTGTCCAAATAGCTTAAATATTCCATAGTGTGAGGATATCCGAGATTCTCCACATACTTTGCAGCGACTTTATCGTAGTGCTTACTCTGCCGCTCTGCGTCTGCCGATAAAAAATGTTCTGCAAATAAAGGTATTCCACTCGGAGAGATTTCGTAGCGATACTCACCTCCTTCATTTACAAATGTATTATTTACTTTATGTAATGTTTGACGTGACTCTGGGCAGCAAATCTTGCTGATCAAATAATCGTATTCTGGTTGCCCAGTTTCAAAATTATTCTCGTTGTTTTTAGACATTTTTATTATTGACGGTTGAAAGTTTTTACTAAATTTGCAATTGCTTTTGCAATACAATCCAATTCCAAAGAAATAAGCGATTGTCACGTACACCTTTTCGATGTTCGTCAGCTAACTTTCTCACAAATGATCCATTACACCCGGGCAATTCCGCGCCATCTATCGGCCAAGTCTTAAGCCAAGATGTCAGGGGAATACCAAAACCTTTTTTTGGACGGTAGAGCAAATTTTCTGGGAGGATGCCGTGCATGGCTTTTTTAAGAATGTATTTGGATATCCCATTTCTGAACTTAAGATTCGATGGCAATCGTTGGGCAAACTCAACAACGTTGTTATCCAAAAATGGGGCTCGTGCTTCCAATCCAACCATCATTGTTGCTCTATCAACCTTGGTTAGCACGCCATCCTGAAGATAGAATCGCCCATAAAATTCACTGGTTTTGCCAACCATATCTTCCGCTTCGCTCTTCTCCCAGGCATCAATGGCATCGGCATAGACTTCGTCCCACTCCACACGGGTGTTCATCAGCTCTGAAATTTCATCAGGCCTCAGTGGGCCAAGCCATGCTGGATTCCATGCTGAGGGAGGATACTGAAGCCCTTGCAGAGTCCGTTTGAGTTTAAAGTCAATACTTAGGTAACCTTCCGATGCTGGCAAGCGATTTACCTGTTCCAGAATAAAACTGCGTAACGCTTTGGGTAACATGTCAGAGTAAAGCTGAGCCAATCGCAATGCCTGAAATGGCGCGTATCCAGCAAAAAGTTCGTCGCCACCATCGCCCCCCAGGGCAACGGTGACTGACTTTCTTGCAAAGCGTGAAAGCAAGTAAGTAGGGAGGATTGAGCTATCACCCATCGGTTCGTCCAGCATACTTAATACATAATCCGCGATATCTTTGGCTGAATCAATACCGAAGATTTCTTCTGAATGGTCGGCACCGAATTGTTTGGCAATCTGTTTCGCCATAGCAGATTCATCAAACTCTTTTTCGCGAAAGCCGATGGAAAATGTTTTAATCCGACCAGCAGTTTCGCCTTCTGATGCGCAAGCTAGAACTGCGCTCGAATCTATTCCCCCTGAAAGAAAAACACCAACAGGCACATCCGCCACCAAGCGCCGCTTTACTGCTGCTGTTAGTAATGTACGCAACTCCAAAGCAAGGTCTTCTTCTGAGTTTTTTGAGCAGTGACTATTTGGAGTGACCTTAAAATTCCAATATGCAGAGACCGTCGCTTGCGCTGTTGAAAGGTCATACAACATGTAATTACCACCAGGCAGTTTTTTTACATTTTTGTAAAGTGAGTAAGGCGCGGGAATAAAACCATAACCAAAATATTTTTGCAGACTGACCGGGTCGATTTCCTGCTTAACGCCAGGATGCGCAAGTACAGCTTTTAGCTCAGATGCGAATACGATCTGATGATCGAACAACGTGTAATAGAGAGGTTTTTTACCAAACCGATCTCGTGCAAAAAATAGACGTTTCTTGTTCTGGTCATAAATGCAAAATGCAAACATACCATTCAGTCTGACAAGTAAATCTGCCCCCCACTCTTCATAACCATGTATCAGTACTTCTGTGTCAGAGTGGTCTGACTTGAAAATATGCCCCTTACGTAGCAATTCGCTACGCAATTCCATATGATTATATATTTCACCGTTGAAGACGATACCAATTGTTCCATCTTCATTCCACATTGGCTGATGTCCACCTGCAATATCGGTTATCGATAATCTACGGTGGGCAAAACTCACGCCGTTTACTGAACAGAAATGATAGCCCTCACCATCAGGACCGCGATGACGAATTGCATCCGCCATCGCTTCTAAAATCTTATTGTTTCTAGGCCCGCTAAATCCAGCAATTCCACACATAGTTATTTAACAAAATTGATCGTATTTTTGACTAGGTATGTCTGCTTATTTTGTGATTCATGATAGGTTCGCATAATGATTTCTGCCAACAAACCCATAAGAATGCTCATTACGCCTGTAATGAATGTAAGCGCTGTAAGCAAGGGCAGCGGGGTTTGAATGAAAGAGGTTCCATTAGCATACTTCAGGTAAACAGCTAGCAGACCAGTCATGCCAGAAAACAGTATGCTCAACACCCCGAATCCGCCAAATATGTAGATCGGCTTTGTAGCAAAGTCGGCCATGAACTTGACTACGATCATATCAAGCACAACTTTGACGATTCGCTCCATCCCGTACTTCGATACCCCGTGGACTCGAGCATGGTGGTTGACTGGTATTTCCGTTACTTTTGCGCCTTGCCATGAAGCATAAATAGGTATAAAGCGGTGCATTTCGCCGTAAAGTCGTACATCTGAAATAACTTCGCGCCGGTAGGCCTTGAGTGAACATCCGTAGTCATGCAGATGTACGCCAGAAATTTTCGAGATAATCCTGTTGGCGACTCGACTCGGCAGGTTGCGCAACTCGCTGTCTTTGCGATCTTTGCGCCAACCTGAAACAACATCGAATCCTTCATTCAGTTTTGCTATTAATCGGAATATATCTTTCGGATCGTTTTGTAAATCACCATCCATAGGAATAATAATATCACCCATTGCATGGTCAATACCCGCCATCATCGCGGCCGTCTGCCCGAAATTTCTTCGAAGATTAACTATCTTGAAACATGAATTATTACTGGCTATCTCAGCAAGTCTAACCTGGCTATCGTCTTCACTTCCATCGTTCACCAGTATGACTTCAAAGTCGACCTTTAGCAGAGGCAACTCTTGATTCAATTTCTCATACAACAAATAAATATTATCATATTCGTTATATATTGGAATTACTATTGAGATCATTTTCCAATCCTTACATCATTAATAAAACCTTCATAGCCACGATAGTAGTCTTCCTCGTCGTAGTAGTCCGATGCCAGCACCATACAGACCGCACCTGAAGAAAAATTATCAATTTCACGCCATATCATGGGGCAAATATACAACCCGTTATAACTCCGATTCAAGTGGATTGTCTTTTTCTCTTTTCCATCATCAAGATGGATATCAAATGAGCCGGACATGGCGATGATCAATTGGTGCAAGGCCTTGTGTGCATGGCCACCACGTTCGGCACCGCCCGGAACATCATACAAGTAATAAACTCGCTGAATAGGAAATGGAATATGGTGGTTAGATTCAACAAAGGTCAAGTTACCCCGTGGATCGTTGATTCTAGGCAATTGAATAATCTGGCATTTTTCAATCATAGATTTCCTTTCAGCTTGTTCGACCACTCTTTTGTTATGTCATCAGGAAATCCACGCGTAAAATGTAATGTCCATGGGTATGCCGACCGTCCTGATCCGTCTTGTAATTTAATTGCATTTGCCATACCGCGAAGTCGTGCAGGCACGCCGGCAACTACCATATTTGGAGGGACATCCTTTGTAACACATGCTTGTGCGGCAACGAGTGCGTGGCTACCCACTCTCACGCCTGGCAAAATCACCGCCGCGGCAGAGATACTTGCGTAGTCTTCAATGGTACAACCCATCAGTACCTCGCTCGGCGGCGTGGGGTCATTTGTCAAAACGACATATGGGGCTATTCTTACAAAGTTTCCAATCTTCGTTGTTTTTCCAACAAATATATTTGACTGAAATCGCACGTAATCGCCAATAGAACAATCACCCTGAATTTCACTCGATGAGCCTATTTGAAAAGCAAGTCCCGCATTTGTTTTTTCTCTTACAGTTACGCGGTGCCCTGTCATCAAGCCGCGACCAAAAACGGATGACTCATAAAATATAGAATGCGACCTAATTAATGAATCATCACCTATTATTAATGCGGACCCGTCTCCGAGTGGCGTTGACAGACCTAGCTCACAATATGAGCCAATCTTGACCCGATCGCCAATCACAACATTATCGTGAACAATCGAAAACGGGCCAACTTCAACGTCATTGCCCACTTTTGCATTTGGTGACAAATACGCAGAAGGATGTATGTATGTCATTTCTTTCCTAACCGAAGTAAATCTTTCACATCGTTCTGGCTTACAGTAAAATCACCATGCATTCCAAGATGTTGATTTGAGCAAATGACGCCGAGCAAATAGATTATTTTAATTTTAATTGGCGCTAACATATTTACCCAATAACGGTAGATCATTTCCTCATGCTTTGCCATCAAGACACCAATGCGCGTCCCAGGTTTGCAGAATATTCCGTTCGCTAATGCGGCTCCTGTTGACGAGACGATTTCTTTAGCACTGGAAAATAGTTGTACCTGCTGCATAAATGTGAGCTTTTCTGATTCAATGATCACGTAACCCTGAGAGGAAAATTGCTTTTCAATTTCAGCCGCATTGGAGATTTTTCTAGTACCTGAATTTCTCCGCAGGTAAATCAATTCAGGCCACTCATGGTCCTTCTTTTTTTTCGCGAGACGGATGAGTTTTTCTCTGGTCAATTCAAGGGCAGAAGGGCTGAATTGACCATGCGAGTGGTTAGATAATTTACCATCTCTCCGTCCCCATGGCACGTAGCCCACCACAGATATGATGTACAGCGAGTCGACTTTGAGCGCTCTTCCTACGGGAATTGCAATGATTTCACGATCTGCTCCCGTGAGCATGAATAATGATTCCAAAATATTTTCATGCAGACTGTCGTTGATGAGGATGGGAATGTCCTTGAATTCATCCATCGCGCAAAACACGGCGATACGCGGCAAAATCTCTGTCAGCCAGTGGGCATAGTTTTGTGCGCATGCATCAACAAAAGTTGCGGCCACCGGTATTTTTTCAGGCATATTATCTTGGCACAGCAAGCGAATACGCATCTTCTGTGCATTAATTAGATGGCGGCCATGAAGCTCTTCTGAGGTGGCATCACGTTCGAAATCATATAGGTCATGACAAATTACAGTTTTTTCAGTAAAAACTAAATTAGTCCCACCATAAACCAGCGTGTTACTGACTGTGGCGACATAAACGGGCGGGAAAGTGAAGCTACCTTGTGGCGACGAAAGATATGCGCTATCATCAATAGGAAAAACCTTAGGCTCAGGGGCTTCAACCTGTTCAGCTTTAAGTATCGTGATTGTTGGAATACCCGTTTCTTTTACATAATCGCTAAGCTTAATTAGCGGGCGCCAGTGTTTGGGATTTTTGTGAGCGAAATAAACGACTAGCCGATTAATAAATAGAATATAAAGTTGCCAAATCCAAATGACAAGGCGTTGAATCAGGGAAATCTGCTTGAGGTATTTTCGATAAAAACGATAAATCCAAGTTGCCTTTAAGCGACTGAGTACGTCAGTCGAGCCGCTAGCTTGCTCAATTTTTCGGATCTTGGATACTAGCGGTGACATGCCCTCCACCTCACCTTGCTCCGGTGGGCACCATCCAGGGGCGCTATGCTCATCGCTTTTCATCAGCTGGTCGATAAGTTGTTGTTGTTGATGATCGATTAATTTCCGCAAATCACGAACTGTTTCGAGCAATTCGGATTGGGAATCAAAGGGGAGGGGCGAGGCTCGCTCATTGTCTATTCCCCAGATATCTATCGACCACCTCTTCTGGCGAGCCATCTGCAATGAGCTTGCCATGATCTAGCCAAAGAACACGATTACAAAGTGATTTAACCAGCAAATGGTCATGGGATACCATGATCATGATGTTTGCCTTGTCTATCAAAGACTGCATCCTTGCCTTGGCTTTGGCAATGAAGCCAACATCACCGCCTGCGAATATTTCATCGAGCACCAGAATGTCCGGGTGCATTGCTGTAGCCAGCGAGAACGCCAATCGCATGTACATACCCGTTGAATAATACTTAACTGGTGTATCAATGAACTCTTCCAATTCCGCGAAGGCTATGACTTCAGGCTCTATCTTCTTTAATTGCTGCTTGCTGTAGCCAAGAATTGAACCATTCAGATAGATGTTTTCGCGACCGGTAAATTCCGGATGAAAACCGGCGCCGATTTCCAGCAACGGTGCTATGCGACCAGTAACCGAGATATCACCTTCTGAAGACTCATAAACTCGACACAAGGCTTTTAGCAACGTACTTTTTCCCGCACCGTTAAGACCAATAATGCCAACCCGATCCCCTGCATTGATTTTAAAAGAAACACGCTTTACAGCCCAAAAATCGGCATATGAAGATTGTCCGCTCCGTTTTAAAAAATTTGCACAATACTCTTTTAGAGTTGGTGATCGATTGTGGTAGGTGCGAAACTTGATCGACAGGTTTTCTACTTTAATACTCGACATGTTTAATCACAACCTGAATACGATGTTTTTCTCTTGACGGATAAAAATGAATAAACCAACCGCCATTGCAGAAACAGAAATAGCAACCGTTTGCGATATGACAGCAACGCTTGGCAATGCGCCTTCAATAAGGGGCAACCTGAAAAGTGCAATAAAGGGTGTGACTGGATTCATGCCAACTAACCAGGCAATCTTTCCATTTAAATCATCATGCTTGTAGAGAATAGGAGTCAAAAAAAACAGACCCTGCAACGCTATCAATATAATATGCTGAAGATCACGAAAGAATACGGTCGCTATCGACATTATTATTCCTATGCCCATCGCGAAAAGAAACAGGAGCGCAAAACCAATAGGCAAAAAGAGCAAGGACCAAGATAGCGTGCCCCCGATCACAAGTATAACCGCGAACAAGGCCACGAATGAAAGCAGACTATCAATCAGCAATGCCAAGGCAATACTAAAAGGAAAGATCAACTTTGGGATATAGATTTTTTTTATTAATCCTTCATTGTTAATAAAGGTTGTGCCTGACTGCATAACAACTGAGCTGAAAAAATTCCATGGAATCATGGCAGCAAATAAAGAGATAGTGAAAGTTTTTAAATCTGCTTTGAATAAACTAGAAAACACAATCGCCATGACCGAAATCATCAATAACGGATTAACAAGTGTCCATAAGTAACCTAGCATAGTTCGACGATAGCGAAGAGTTAGTTGCTGCATGACTAACTGCTGCAGCACATTTCGGCTACCGTAGACTTCCACTATGGAGGTTACTATTCTTTTATTCATTTTATACTTGCACACTTAAACGGGTAGATCAGGAGTTTTTGCATTCATTTATCAGAAAGCTGAGCCAAGCGTTTAAACTGAGCAGTGGCGATATAGTCAAGTAACCTGGCATTTTCTATTGAGTTGTTTATTTTTAACATTTTCCACTTTTTACAGTGTTCAATTTACGTGTAGCATCGAGCAAGTAATATTAGCAATATTTAATTCATGAGTGTGGTTTAAAAATTTAGATCTTGCTAAATCCCAATATCGAGACAACATCTCAAGCCCCATGCTCAACCACTACCTGC
>ERZ650301.16-NODE-16-length-33146-cov-14.795594_pt1 | contig 33146 bp, 31 predicted proteins | sample MGYA00376237_ERZ650301 | MGnify/ENA primary metagenome ERZ650301 (study PRJEB26733, sample SAMN07839255) | wastewater metagenome | biome: small river; feature: stream; material: water | place: USA: North Carolina | collected 2016-04-05 ...
CTGAAAAGAGGCGAATATGCCAAGCTTCTATCCCAATTGAACGACGATCGCTATCGCCCCAAGGCGATTGGATTTGATCTTCTTTTTCTGGATCCAACGCCAGATGATTCTTCTCTTGCAACGGCGATGGCACCGATGAAGGTCGTCTTACCGCTGGAGTTTCAAATCCATGAAGAGGGTCATTCGAGTCACCGTTCGATGCCTCCTGTGGCCCCCTTGGCCCGTGTCAGTCGCTTGGGACACATCAACCTCACCTTCGATCCTGATGGCGTCATTCGCGGCTTTCAAACGCAAGATCATCAGCACCCCCATTTCGCACTTCAGCTGCATACCCTGGGCGAACCCGACCATCAACCACTCACCACACACGGCTACCGACGGTTTCGCATGGTTGACCCTCAAGTCGGTTTTCCAACGGTTTCCCTTTCAGACGCGCTACAGGACAACGCCTTGCGCACGCTGTTCAAAGACAAGTACGTCTTGGTTGGTGTGACGGCTCCCAGCTTGGGCGATCACTATCCCACGCTTTACTCGGGACAACACAACTCAGGCACGCCCGGTGTTGCCATCTTGGCCAGTATTCTCAACGCCTCACTTCATGAAGCGCTGATTCAAGAAGCGTCCAAACCCATCGTCATGCTTTGGGCCGCTGGGCTGCTATCCATCATGCTGCTGAGTCTGATGTGGTTGCGACCTTACCAAATGCTAGGCGTCACAATGATGCTCATCGTGATGGCGGTCGCTGTCAGCTATGGTTTGCTGACGCAAAAAAATTATTGGTTAGATCCCACCCCCATCATTCCCATTGCCGCGTTGTTGCAGCCGATTTGGTCGTGGCGCCGACTGCAGGCCATGGTGCGCGTGATCGGAGATAGCGCCACAGATTTACATCGGTCCCCGCATGGCGCTATGCCTTTGCGTGATCTTGATCCTTCGCGTGAAGTTGTTTTGCAATCCGCAAATCTGCTCGATCACGCGGTGGCTTCAGCCAAGTCTGAGCTCAGCCTTTTGTCGTCCATCATTGATCAGATGCCAGATGCCATTTTGATTTTTGACGCGGACGAAAGAGTCTTGCTGGGCAACAAAAAAATCACCACGGTCATGGATGCGCAGCACGTTGCGGTGGGGATGACGTTGTCTGATGTTGCAAGTCACCTGAAATTACCGCTTCACGCATTGACCGATGTTGTCCGTGATGTGCCATCTTCGACTCCACCCGTGCGGCACATCGAGACGCTGCGTGGACACAGGGACTTCTACATCAAAAGCGATGTGGTGAACTCTCCGGCAGGGGACGTGCTGAGAATTGTGATCTTGACGGACATCACGGAGTTGCGCCAGTCACAAACTCAGAGGGATCGTGCGCTGCAATTTCTGTCGCACGACATGAGAACCCCGCTGGCATCGATTCTGTCTTTGACCCGGCCTCACGACCCCGTGAATGCGGACTCGCTCACGCATGAAAAAATTGTCCACCATGCCAATGCGCTGCTTCACATGATGGATGATTTCATTTTGACGATATCTGCGGAAGCGCCGCAATACAACGTTCGGCAGGAGCTGCTAGAAAATATCTTGCACGATGCGTTGGCGCATGTCAGTGATCTTGCCGCAATCAAGGCGATTGAGTTGCGTTATCGCCAAGAATCACCTACTGTGTTTGTCATGGTCGACACCCGTTTGATGATTCGTGCGCTCGTGAATCTGCTCTACAACGCCGTCAAGTTTTCGCCCAAACATAGCACCGTCTCGTTAGACATCACAGCCCCTGAAGGCGCCGCCAGGGTGACCATTGGTATTGAAAATCTTGTAGACATCCGAGAAGACGCGCTCGATTTAACGCCATCCATGCCAGGGTTTGGTCTGGGTTTGAACTTTGTCGACATGGTCATCGCTAAGCATGGCGGCACCATTGAGCGCCATATCCCGACCACAGGTCTTGCCAAATTACACATCCTGCTCCCTTGCCTTGATGTGTAAAACAAGGGCGATATCAAAACAACTCAGCTGCCAGCTTGGCCTGCGCTGATGTCACATCTGATAGGTGGACCAGCGGTTTTTCCCTGAGCGCTTGGCCAAATACATGGCTTGATCGGCGTGTTCAAGTAAGACAGAGGGGGCGCTGTCATCGGTGGGGTAGGTCGTCACCCCAATGCTGGTGCTGACCTGTGCCGTTACATCTTCGGTGATCTGAATCGGTTGGCGTATGGCTGAGAGTATGCGCTCAAGCACTTCTTCGTCGGCCGTTTCATCCTTGATTTCCGTCAGCAAGATGACAAACTCATCGCCGCCTAGGCGAGCCACGGTGTCATTCTTGCGCACGCACATTTGGAGACGACGCCCCACTTCTTGCAGGACCTGATCGCCTACCTCGTGGCCATGGTTGTCATTCACATCTTTGAACCCATCTAAGTCCATGAAGCAAACGGCAATGCATGTGTGGTGACGTTTGCTGGAGGCGATGGCCTGCTCCAAGCGATCCAACAACAGATGCCGATTTGGCAACCCGGTGAGGCTATCGTGGTAAGCCACGTACGCCAGTGCGTCATTGCTCGCCATCAATGCAGCCTCTTCGATGCGCACCAGGCCGCGCGTGCGCAGCAAAATGAGGGTCAGTGCGGCCAACAACAGCAAACAGGCTAACAGCAACAAGATGCTCACTTCATGACGCAGTTGAATCAACGCATGGTCCATTTCTGTGGCTGAAATTTTCAGTTCAAGCCAGCCGATGGGCACGCCTGCATCCAGTCGTAGCCATTGCGTCACCACATCTTGGGTGATGTGTACCTCGACGGGTTGAGAGGGCGGGGTGACTTTCTGATACGCATAAATGGGCTTGGCTGCATGCAGGGGGGATTCACGCTGCATCTGGCTCAACACGCGTCCATCCCTGTCTGCCACCATGATGGACAGCACTTGCGTGTCTGCCAACGTCTGCTTTAAACGGGTTTCAAGCCCCGCATAGTTCTCGGCAATCACATCTTCTTCGATGGCGATGGCCACCCCATCGGCCATCAACCTGGCGGTGGTCTCCAGACCTAAAACGCGGATTTCGTGCGCCCGTTCATTGAACCACCCGATGGCCGCAGCGGCCGCCAAAATGGTGCCTATCCCGATCGACAAGGCGCCACGCAGCAACAGGCGTGTGCTCACCCTTGGCAATGGTTGCTTTTCAGTTTTCATCAAATACGGCGAACTTTTGAAGGTTGAGCTTATCCAGCGGGGCAAAGTCACGCTGATAGTTTGCGCGAATGGGTTGCGAGATTTGCACGCCATCAAGCAGCTTTTGCTCGGCATCGGTGGCCGACATGGACATCAATGTGGTGACCACCGATTGCCTGAGTGCCGGTGTCACGCGTGGATGCGCAATCAACGGGTGTGGTGCATAGCTGGCGGTCTCAAACAAAATGCGCAAATTGGCGCGAAGTGCCGCATCTTCTCGTTGCCATGTGATGTTGACGCCGCCAGCCGCCGCCACTTCACCTAAAGCCACGGCGCGGTACCCGTTGGCATGTGTCTTGGCGTATTGGGGATGGATTTGTATGCCTTTGTGGGCCAACTCCGCACGAATCAGCAAGGAGGCTGCAAAGGCATTGGGTGATGGAAACGCCACATCTTTGCCCTGTAACTGCCGAATGTCGTGGATAGGACTGTCGGCCTTCACCATCACAATGCCGCTTAATTTCATGCTGCCATCAATCAACAGTGGCACATAGCCTTGGCGTTTCTTGGCCATCACCGCATGGTACGGATTGGCAAATGCGAGATCAGGTTGGCCATTGAGCAGGAACTTCTCGAAGGCGGGGATGGTTTCGGGAATCACCAAATCAAAGCACAGGTCGGTGCGTTGGCCCACATGTTCCAGCAAGGGCGCCCATTTGGTATAGGTCACCGAGCGTGGCAGTTGCGGGACCACTGCAATCGTCACGATTCTTGTGCTGTCGCGGTCTCCCAAGCACGCACTGTGTGCCACGGTTGCGGCTAGCCCTGAGACAAACAGCAGGAGTGCTGCTCGCCAACTGACCGACAAATAAAGCATGGCAGTCCCTGGTTATCTTTGCACTATTGGTTTTATTTTTAGAAATTGTAATCTTATGCAGCAAGATAGATCACTGTTTTTGTGAGTGCGCCTAGACTGATAATCTAGAAAAATGTGGCAAAGGCAGATGAACGGGCGTGAGACCTGTGTAGCCCGTTGACACCAAAAGAAAAAGCCCTTGCATTGCTGCAAGGGCTTGTCTTGATTGGCTCCTCAACCTGGGCTCGAACCAGGGACCTACGGATTAACAGAAAACAGTGCTTGTTAAGTATCTCCGTTTTATGGAGCTTGCAGGTCTAAGATTGTTGATGTGTAATATTCTGTGTAATTGATATTTTTGCATCAATAAAACAAAGTGTCCAGCTCTGGACGGTGCAGGGGTGTCCAGATTCTGGACGCTGTCAGGGTGTCCAGAGTGATAGAGCTCCGATGTAAATCAATTGCACAGTTTTTTATGATGCGTCAAGTTTCTTGACGGTGGCTGAATGGGGTCGGGTTGTCTGGCGTTCAGAACCTTGGCGCTTGAGGTGATCTGGAAAATCTAAAGCCACAACAACTCCAGCCTTTTAAAAATTAACAAAAATTCGTTGAAAAGTTGAAATAATCTAATGTATTATTGCTTTGTAAATTGAATTTAGACGAAATTTTGTTAAATTTTCAGAAGGAGGCGTTATGTTGAAGTCGTTTGCTGTCCGCAACTTTCAGTCCTTCCACGAGCAAGTCCAAATTTCTTTGGAGTTGAGCAAGCACACGCCTGATGACAACCGTGCGTTTGAGACGCCACTTGGCACAAAACTAACCAAGGTACTTGCTGTCATTGGTCCTAATGCAAGTGGTAAAACGACATTGATCAAATCATTGGCGTTCTTGGATTGGTTTATTCGCCAGTCATTTCAAGCGAAGGTGGACGCTCCAATTCCATTGATCTCTCACTTCGGAGCTACTAACGAGGCCTCAGAGTTCGAAATTGAATTTGAGATGGATGGCAAAGACTGGAGGTATCGGCTTGTCGCAAATGAAAGCCGCGTCTACTCCGAGCATCTTTATTGCAAGCTAACAAGAGCCTTCTCGTACGTATTTGCGAGGGATTGGAATCCCGCATCTTTAAGTTACGACATTAAGCAGAATCAGTTTGGTTTTTTGCAAAAGGAAGCTGAACGAGTTCGTGAAAACGCTTCTTTGTTGTCTACTGCTGCGCAGTATCAAGTTCCACTAGCAATGAAAATTTGCTCAATGCAAGTGTTCACAAACATGCACGTGATGGGTCGTCATCACATTGATGATTGGCAAATTTTTGGTGCATCTGCACTCTATTCAGCTAACGATCATTTGCGATTCGCAATGACAAAATTGCTCAAGAGTTGGGATTTAGGCCTCAGTGATATTCGTATCGAACGCCAAACTGTCACTCATGCAAACGGTGACAAAGAGGATATTTTTGTTCCTTTTGGTGTTCATAAAGTTAATGACGTTGAACACTCCATCATGCTCAAACAAGAGTCCAGTGGTACTCAGGCTGCTTATCTTTTGCTTTCTCGTCTCTTGCCTGTTTTGACGTCTGGTGGCGTGGCTGTAATTGATGAACTTGAAGCAGATCTGCATCCGCACATATTGGTGCCGATTCTGGATTTGTTCTATTCCCCAGCAACTAATCCCCACAATGCTCAGATCATTTTTACTTGCCACTCAATTGAAGTTTTGAGCTTGTTGCACAAGGCCCAAGTCGTGCTCGTGGAAAAAGATGAAAACTGCCAAAGCAATGCATGGCGACTGGATGAAGTGAAAGGTATCCGTGCTGATGACAACTTGTACGCCAAGTACATGGGCGGTTCATATGGCGCTATTCCGCAGTTGTAAGGTCGCATCTGATGGCACGACATACCAAACCACACATTGCGCAGCGCAAAACTTTACTAGCTGTTGGTGAAGGTAAGGCTGATGCTGCCTTCTTGAAATATCTTCGTGGCATTTACTGTTCGGGGAGGAGTGGGGTAAAGGTCACAGTTAGAGATGCCAGTGGTAAAGGCCCAAGTAATGTGATTGGCACTGCAATTGGTGCGCTTCGAATTTCTAGCTACGACAAAAAGTTATGTTTGCTGGATACGGATCTTGAGTGGACAAAAGAAAACAAAAGCGATGCGAAACGCAAGAAGATCGAACTTGTTGGATCGACGCCATGTTTAGAAGGGTTGTTGCTGCAAATATTAGGTAGGGCCGTTCCTGCTTCAAGCCTTGATTGCAAGCGTCAGCTGAAAATAATCACTGGCAAGGACATGTTCGAGGCGGAGGATTACGCTACAAATTTCCCCTACGCTGAATTGCAAAATTTACGCGCAGACATTGCTGAGCTAGACAAGCTTTTGCGTCTGTTCGAGGGTAGGTAATTTTCCTAGGTAATTAACAACTTAGGGAGTGTCAAGAGTCTTGACGCTTTTAGTTTTTTGGTTTGACGCCACAATGGGGAGTCGAACCATTTTTGAGAGCGTCAAGAATATGGACGAGTTATCAATCGCCTGACTTGAAAAGCATTGATTGATCAAATTCTTCAAGTGAAAGTTGTTCAGCAACCAATTCCACTTGATTGGGGTACTTGCTAAGGCCTTTACGAGCAACCTCTAGCGCACGAGCTGGCTCAAGATTGCATCGCAATGCTCGAACCATCATGATGTAAGTGAACGGCTGAGTACCTTCACCTTGTTTATCAATCAATTGGTCCATCAGTTCAACAGCGGTTTGCCAATCCTGGTTCATCATGGATAGCAGGCTGCAAATCGCCAGCATATCTTCACTCTCGGGATAGATGCTGATGCCAGCATCGCCAAGTGCATTGGCTAGTTCAATCTTTTCGACTGCAACTAGCGATTGAATGGTTTCACGAATCTCCTGAGGAGTGAAGCGTTTGACTAGGTCTGCGTTGGGTACTCCATTGATCAAAGGAGGATTCAGCAGCATTTCAATCAGTGTCATTGCATTTCCCGCTTAGTTAATCTAATTTCGATAATAGGTTAATTTACATCGATCTGGTGACAGGAAAATGTGCCGAACTTAGAGCTACGTGTTCAGAATATTGTCGTTAATCGTCCAAATAAAAGGCGGCTTTAGGCTAAGAGCCTTCTCATTCCGGGGATGCGAGCGGATAGACTTCTCATAAAATCATTCAGTAGATTGCATAATCTACCCATCAAAGTGGAGTGCATTAAGTGTCAAAAAAGAATTCAAAATATACAAACATAAGTGATTTTTTGTCGTCACGCCTTCATACACTTTCAGCACTCTCAGCAGCAAGTGCTAGCCTTAGAGTAGAGAGGAAATTTTCACTGAGCCTTCTAGAATGGAGATCATTAGCGCACCTAGGCGCCTTTTCTCCCTTGGCTTTGAAAGAGTTGGCGCATCGCACAGGTATGGATAAAAGCTATGCCAGTAGAACTGTTGCAAGCCTCATTGAGCGTGATCTCATTACCAGTGAAAAAAATGACTTGGATGGGCGTGGCGTGTCACTTCGTTTGACTGAAAAGGGCGAAAATCTTTATAAAAATGTGTTTAAAGATGCATCGGCTAGAAATGAGCGTTTACTTCATTCTTTTAGCGATGAAGAGCGAAAAGTTCTTATGAAAATGCTTTCTGTACTGACGGATAGAGCAAGAGAAGTTTTGAATGAAGAGCGTTTAATTGCAGAGGGTAAATTAAAAGACTCAGATGTTCAGCCCAAGCAAATTGAACAAGAGGAGAAAACAAAAAAATCTACCGAAGATTTGGGAGAGGTTAGATTACTTGTTGAGCGGCTGCATAAGATTTTGAATAATTGAATTGCTAACTAATAGATTTTTATCACTTGGTCAGAATATTTAATCCTAATAAGTCTTGCAGTTTTTGTACGGTTAATCCTTCTACGGAATCGATTAGTAATAGTCCGTTTGGTGTGACATCTAAAGTCGCAAGATCTGTATAAATTCGTTTAACGCAAGCCAAACCAGTCAACGGATAAGTACATTTTTTTACAATTTTGCTTTGCCCTTGCTTGGTTAGTAAATCCATCATTACCCACGTTTGCTTTGCCCCAATTGCTAAATCCATCGCGCCCCCAACGGCAGGAATTGCGCCAGAGTCGCCTGTATGCCAGTTAGCTAAGTCGCCAAACTCACTTACTTGGAATGCACCAAGTACGCAAATATCAAGGTGCCCACCTCTCATCATCGCGAAGCTATCTGCATGGTGAAAGTAAGCGCCACCTGGCATTAATGTCACAGGCTGTTTTCCAGCATTAATTAAGTCAAAATCTTCATCAGAATGTTCTGGGGCAGGGCCCATGCCTAAAATTCCATTCTCGCTGTGCAAAATTATTTCCATCCCCGAAGGTAAATGGTTTGCGACTTGAGTTGGCATGCCGATTCCTAAGTTCACGTAGGCGCCATCTGGAATATCTTTAGCGACACGTGCCGCCATTTCATCTTTTGTTTTTTTGATGTAAGTCATTTCTGTATTTTCCGAAATTAAAAATAATTATTTTTTGTAGCCACCACCAACTGTGGCTGTTCGAGGAACTTGCAAAAGTCGATGGACAAAGATGCCAGGCGTAACAATTGTTTCAGGATCAAGCATTCCTAATTCAACAACTTCGTATACTGAGGCAATAGTTTTTTTGGCAGCCATGGCCATTACCGGACCAAAATTGCGTGCAGCTTTTCTGTAAGTTAGGTTGCCCCAACGATCTCCAAGTTCCGCTTTGATTAGTGCAAAATCTGCATTGATCGGATGCTCAAGCACATACATACGACCATTAATTTGTCGGGTTTCTTTTGGAGAACCATCTAAGTTTTTAGCTAAATCGGTTCCGTATCCAGTTGGTGTAAAAAAAGCACCGATTCCAGCCCCAGCTGCACGAATTCTTTCAGCTAAATTTCCCTGAGGTACTAGCTCAAGTTGAAGTTTTTTATCTCTGTAAAGAGCATCAAATACATGGCTATCAGTTTGCCTAGGAAAGCTACAAATTATTTTTTGAACTCGACCCGTTTTAAGTAACGCAGCCAATCCAGTATCGCCATTGCCAGCATTGTTATTAACAACAGTTAAATTTCGAATATCACTTCCATCTAGAACTTCGATGAGTCCGTCGATTAATTCGTTAGGAATTCCTGCAGTTCCAAATCCGCCAATAAGAACTGTTGAGCCGTCATTGATATCTTGAAATGCTTCTGCTGTGGTTGCTACTTGTTTGTTCAACAATTATTGCTCCAGTTTTAAATCTATTTGATTTTTTGAAAATTAACTACGATGAAGTCTCATCGTCGCTGCTGAAGTTGCAACGATGTTGCCTGACTCATTTCGAATTTCACCTCTAGCAAAGGCCAGCTTTTTTGATGCGCCTTCAATCCATCCTTTTGCATGAATAACGCCACTTCCTGGATGAATAAATTGAACATGTATGTCGACAGTTCCAGCTATGCCAATTACTCCGTTGATGTTGCGTGATGCGCGTGCCATTGCGCTATCAAGTAGCGTAGTTAAAACACCGCCATGAATAAAACCAAGTCGATTTGTCAGTTCTTTTCGTTGGGACAATCGAAGCATGGTGAAGTTTTCACCGGATTCAATCAACTCAATGCCAAGTAGATCTGCAAACGGTGCAACATCAGTAAGTTCGTGGGAAACCATAATCAATTAAGTTGGGTTGAGAGGGTTTAAACCACTTTTACTAACTCGCCCATCAAGCTTGCGACCAAGTACTGTTTCGCAGTCTGTGACGACATTAAGTAATTCAGATCTGTCAATTCCTGTTTTCACACCCATTGATTCGAATAGATCAACTAGGTCCTCAGTGCAAACATTACCAGTATGTCCACCGCCATATTTCACCTTAACAGGATGCCCTCCGACGCCGCCTATCGCTGAATCGAAATAGCTAACGCCTGCTTCGAGAGCTGCGACATAGTTAACCAATCCTGTTCCACGAGTGTCGTGAAAATGAGCTATTGCCTCAATCTCAGGTAATTCACTTTTTAATCTTTGAAAGAGTTTTCGCGTGGTTATTGGCGTTGCAACGCCTGTTGTGTCACCTAGCGTTACGTACTTGATGCCCAGTTTTGCAAAGCGCTCAGCATCTCGGATAATTTCATCTGGATTGACGTATCCCTCAAATGGGCAACCAAATGCCATTGAAATGGTTCCAATTAAGCGAAATTTTCCTTCTGAAGAATGAACCATATCCTTGATATTGCCCCATTGCTGCTCACGAGATCGAGCAAGATTCTTCATTGAATGTGAATCTGTGGCACTTACAAGTAAGCTGATTTCATTGGCGCCATATCCTTGTTCATGATCATGTAATGCACGCTCTACAGCTCTGACGTTTGCACATGTTGCTTTGTAAAAAACATCACTTTTTCTACCAAGCGATCGGAGTACTTCAGAGGCGTCACCGAATTGTGGAATTACTTTAGGATTTGAATATGAAGTAGCTTCAATTCTGTTGAAACCTACATTAGCAAATTTGGCAATTAAGTCAACTTTTTGCTCTGTAGTTAACATGACAGTTTCATGTTGCAGTCCGTCGCGAGCAAAGCACTCACAGATTACTACATCTCGATCATTATTTTTTTTGTCGATCATGGTCATTTTTTGGCAGATGCCAAGTTCCATATTTTGATTGCGTGATCTCTTAATTTATTTTTTTGAATTTTTGAACTTCCTGTCATGCCAATATTTTCAAAAGTTTCAACTATTTCAAGATAGCGAGGAACTTTAAAATTGGCTGATCGGTCTTTGCACCAATTTATAAGATCATCTGGAAGAGCGCTGTGACCGTCTTTAAGTAATACGAAGGCTCCCGTAACTTCACCAAGACGGGAATCTGGAACGCCAATTACTTGAGCTTGTCGTACAGCAGGGTGCGCATGAAGAACTTCTTCAACTTCAGAAGGCGCAACGTTTTCACCCCCAACTCGGTACATATCTTTGAGTCGACTTAGCATACGAAAGCGACCATTACTATCCATTTCACCTAGATCACCTGTTTTTAGCCATCCATCTTTACTGAAGGCTTTTTCAGTGGCTTCAGGCATTTTGTAATAGCCACGCATAACATTCCAGCCACGAACTTGGATCTCGCCTGGCTCTCCGGGCTGTTTGGTCGTGTCGGTATCTGGATCAGCTAATCGAACTTCTATTCCAGGATGAGGATGTCCAAATCCTTTGATTCGTAGTTCAAGTGGATCGTCATATGAGGAAAGTAAAACATTTGGGGATGCTTCTGACTGCCCGTATGCATTGCATAAGTTTGGGATACGCATCTTTGAATGGATTTGCTCCATTACTTCGGGACCTGCTGCAGCCCATCCTCCACGGAGACTTAGCTTGTTTGCATCGAAATTTGGATGCCCCATTAACATCAGAAAAATTGTGTCATTGCCCGAAATTAGGCTGCATTTTTCTTTGTGCAAAATTTCCAAATTTAACGAAACATCAAACTTTGGCAGGGTAAGCAAACAACATCCAGTGTTGATACTGACAAGAATTGATAGCGTACTTCCTGCAACATGAAAAAATGGTCGGATGCTAAAGTAACGATCATCGTGTCGAACACCCATTCGTTTAGCTACGGCTTTTGCATCAAGCAGCATATTTGCATGGCTTAGCATGACACCTTTAGGGAAAGATGTCGTTCCGGATGTGTATTGAATTAATAAGACATCATCTTTATTAACGCCTTCAGCGTACTGCAGTAGTTCAGTATTGCTAACGCCTGCACCTGATGACAGAAAATCGGCAAATGATTCACATCCCTTGGGTGCTGCACGATGGTCACCAAGCATTACTGCTTTGTACAACTGCGGTAACTCAGACCCAGGAAGTTGATTATTGATTGCAGGTTCTGCACCTTCAACCAATTTACAAAAGTCAATTCTAAGAAATTCATCTTCAAAGATAAGCAAGCGTACATCTGCTTGTTTCAAGCAAAACTGAAGTTCTTCGGATTTAAATCTTGTGTTTACAGGTACCGTTACAGCTCCAATGCTTCCGATCCCTAGAAATAACTGAATCCATGCAGCGCTATTTCCAAGGAGAAGCCCTACGTGATCTCCCTTTTTTATACCTGCGGCAATTAAGGCTGCAGCTATTTGACGGGAACCTTCTGCTATTTGTTCCCATGTAAATCGTCCATCTGGGCCTACATATGCTTCTTGAGATCCGTATGCATCAACTGTTTGATTTAATGTCGCAGCCAAAGTTAGAGTGTCGATTTCACTGCGCATGATTTTTCTCCACGTTATCACCGCCGAAACTTGCTATAGCGCGCTTCCAATCACTGTGTCTAAGGTTTTCTTGAATGGCTAGTAGCTCAACAGCCATCGCACCTTTGCGCGTGGTTTCAAGTCCTGTATCAATGCTGTATTTCGTTAAGCGTACTGTTAGCGGGTTGTTCTTTGCAATTGCTGCGGCCATCAAATCTGCTTCACTGCTTAACTCTTCAGATTTGTATATGTGATTTATCAGCCCGATACTCAATGCTTCATTAGCATTGACAACACGCCCAGTAAATAGAAGCTCTTTAGCCATTCGTCTTCCAACAATTCTTGGAAGTCGTTGAGTCGCACCTACAGTGCCCCAGCCTACCTCTGGGTATTTGAATGATGCTTGGTCGCTTGCTAGTACAAAGTCGCATGCGGCCGCAATTTCACCCCCAGATCCATATGCTGCGCCCTGAACGACAGCAATGACTGGGATTGCAAGGCTTTCAATGGCGTCATAAGCCGTGAATCCTTCAACACGTCTAGCCAAGATGTCAGCCGTGGTCATTTGCTGGCGTTCTTTTAGATCAGCGCCTGCGCAGAAAACATTACCTGTAGCTTTGATTTGCAGCACGCGAATTTCTTCATTGCGACTTACAGACTCACAGGCTGCAACTATGTCTCTACACATTTGGAGGTTTAATGCGTTTCGACTTTCTGGACGGTTGAGTGTTATCGTTGCAACACTGTTGGACACTTCAAATACTAGTGTTTCGAATGTATTTTTCATAAATTTAGTCTACGAGTTTCATTTGTGTTGCTTTGATCAATTCATGCATGTTCTTTGCATCTTCTTGAACGAATTCCAATGCTTGTGTTCTTGTGAAGTTGAAAATTTCAGCACTCTGTTGATTAGCTGCGTTAGTAAATTCAGGGCTTGACGATGCAAAATTCAGAGCTTTTGCTAGTTGATTCAGAACGTTTGCAGGGGTTTTTGCTGGAGCGGCAAGGCTGTACCAACTACCAGAAATAAAATTTGGAAGACCTGCTTCGGCAAAGGTGGGAATGTTTGGCAAACTAGGTGACCTCTTACTTCCACCATACGCAAGCGCTTTCAAACGATTATTTTTAATAAATGCTTGGACCCCCGAAATGTTTAACATTCCAACGGGAACGGTGCCCGCTACTAAGTCTGTAGCGGCTGGTGCCGCGCCACGGTATGGAATGTGAAGGAGAAAGGTTGATGTTCGATACTTGAACATTTCCATCCCAATGTGCGGAGAGCTACCTAATCCTGCTGAGACATAACTTAGTTTTCCGGGTTGAGATTTCGCCAAAGCAATGAACTCTTTGAGGTTGTTTGCTTGAATACTAGGATGCACAGTTAGAACGTTAGGTACGTTAGCGACTATGCCAATAAATTCAAAATCTTTGATACCGTCATACGACACGTTTGTCGCAGAGGGTGTAATCACATGTGCCGCAGATGTGCCAAACAAGAGGGTGTATCCATCGGCAGGAGCCTTAGCAACATATGCGGCGCCAATAGAAGCGCCGCCGCCCGCTTTATTTTCAACAATAACGGGTTGCCCCAATTGCTCGCTCATCCCTTTCGCAAGGATTCGAACTAACTGATCAGCTGGACCTCCAACTGCGTAAGGGTTTACGATTGTGACGGTCTTAGCTGGAAAGACTTGAGCATGAGATTTAAGCGGAATGATGCTTAAAGCTATAGCAGTTACTACACATCCTGAAAAATTTTTCCCAAGAGATATGAATGATTTCATAAGAGTCTCCATTGATTTTTAGATGGCTTGTTTAGAACGCAATTTGCTAATTTCTTCAGAACTTAATCCAAGACGCTGATTCAAAATCGTTTCTGTGTGTTCGCCTAGCAGAGGAGGGCGACGCATGATGGGATCATCGAAACCTTCAAATCGAAACGGAACTCTAAGCCCCTTAAATTTCCCGATTTGAGGATGGTCATACTCTTCAACCATCTTTCTTGCACTGACATGCGGATCTGCAATTACTTCGTCAACGTTAAGAATGGGTCCTGCTGGAACGCCGACCGCATCACATCTGCGACAAATCTCTTCCCTTGTGAAGTTGGCGATTGCTTGTGAAAGGCCAGCCATAACTTCTTCTCGGCGTTCAACACGGTTTGAGTTCTTTGCCAAACTTGGATCTTCTGCCCATGCTTCCAGACCTAGTAAATTACAAAGTGGTGCCCAGTGTTGATCTGCGCCTGTAATTTGGACCCACTTTCCATCGCTACATACAAATGCCGCAGATGGGATTCGTCCTGGATGCTCAGTTCCCATTCGTGGTGGAACTTCACCGAGTGTGAACCATCGAGCTGCAGCTAATGACAGCAATCCGACTTGACCATCTAACATTGAAAAATCGACATGACACCCTGCATCTGTTTTTTGACGACCAATCAACGTTGACAAAATTCCAATAGCAACCCACAGCCCAGAGGTTAAATCAGCCATTGGCAATCCTGGTTTGACTGGACCGCCTCCGCGCTCTCCGGTCAGACTCATTAGCCCGCCCATTGCTTGAAAGACCGTGTCGTAGCCTTTACGCTTTGAGTATGGGCCGTTCAGGCCAAATCCTGTGCACGAAACATAAACAAGTTGAGGATAAAGTTTCGCCATCGATTCGTAGTCGAGGCCATATTTTTTGAGGGTACCAACAGGAAAGTTCTCTAGCAGAACATCGGCTTGCTCTGCTAATTTCTTCACAAGATCCTGTCCATCAGAGGACCTCAAATTAATTGTGATCGATTCTTTGCTACGGTTAAATGCAAGATAGTAAGCAGATACGTCATCTGTATCGCCTCGCACAATTGGTTCGTAACTTCTAGTTTCATCCCCCGTTTCGGGTTGTTCCACTTTAATGACTGTTGCCCCTAGCTCTGCAAGAATTTGAGTGGCAAATGGACATGCAAGAACTCTGGAAAGATCCAAGATTGTTATGCCTTCTAACGGTCGCATTTAATTTGCTCCTATGTCTTAAGGTTTGCTCTTGCGAAATCCACGCATCATGATGTTGGCGTCACGTCCGACATCGAGTGCTTGGCCAAGCGAAAGGTCAGCTACACGATGGAATGTGCGTTTGGTTGTCGCCATAGCTATGGGGCTCCAACTTGCAAGGCGATTAGCCATTTCCATAGCAACATTCAGAACTTCGCTGTCTTGCGCAACCCTGTTGGCGAGACCTAATTCCAAAGCTTTTTTACCGTCAATCGGATCACCCATAGAGACAAGTTCAAACGCTTGTTTTCTGCCAACTTGTCTTACTAGGTTAGCTAATACAACAGCTGCAACGATGCCGTGCTTAAGCTCTGGATATCCAAATCGAACTGTTTCTGACATAACAGTCATATCAGCTGCAATTGCCAGACCGGCGCCTCCACCAAGTGCATTTCCACGCACAGCGCTGATAACTGGCTTGGACATTTGTGAAAAAACCAAGTGAAGTGACGTAGTTAAATCAGCCCTACGAGTGACAGCTCCTGGATCGTCTGGGACTAAAGCAGAAAATTCAGTCGTATCGGCGCCTGCGCAAAATGACTTTCCAGATCCAGTTAATACGACTGCATTGACGCTGTCATCTGCTTCAGCAGCTTTGAGCGCATCAAGCAATCTTTGGGTTAATTCTGTATTTAATGCATTGTGTTTATCAGGACGATTGAGGATCAAGAGTCTGACAGATTCGTGGTTTTCAATGATTAGTGGCATAGGTAAACTTGATGAAGGTAAAAGTTAGACGGTAGTGAAAAGATCTTGCTTTGAATGACTCATCGCTTGCATACGTTGGCATGCTTCATTCAGTTCATGCACTAAATTTTCCATAAGGTCAGCCGTTGAAAGAATGTCATTAATGAGTCCAGCTGACTGACCTGCTTCAACCTTTCCCCAAGTGACATCTCCATCAAGAGCGGCCAGTTTTAGTGAACTGCTCATGAAAAGCTTTTGATATTCATCTGTTGAAACATCTTGTTTTTCAGCTGAAAAAATTGCTTCGGCAAAGGCATTGTTGAGAGTGCGAATTGGCAACCCTCGTCGACCAACTAATACAGGGTCTGAAACTTCGGCTTTGAGAACTGCGTTCTTGTAGTTTTGGTGAACGGATGCTTCGTGTGTCATCAGAAAGCGTGTGCCAAGTTGAACAGCATCTGCCCCAAGCGCAAGTAAGGCTGCGATACCCCACCCATCTGCTGCCCCACCACCTGCAACGACAGGTATTGATACATGTTTCAAAACTTGCCGTACCGTCACTAGTGTGCTGACATCGTTCACAGGGGGGTGACCACCTGCTTCTGTCCCAACAACCACCAGTGCATCAACACCAGCAGCTTCTGCTTTTAAAGCATGTTCTAGTGTTGACACAACTTGAAACCATTTCGCACCGTATTCACGAAATCTCGATAAATGCGCTTTGGGACCACCTTGAGAAGCAATGACAACAGGCACGCGATGCTTGTACATAACGTCAAGAATTTCGTCTGCTTGCGGACGATACAGCGGAATGTTGACTGCATAGGGCTTGTCCGTTAGCGAAAGAACTTTACTCAGTGCAGCGCTGAAATCGTCGACATACATAGGGCCCGCCGCTATGACGCCCAACCCGCCGCTATTTGACACAGCCGCTGGCAACTCTGCATTTGAGGATGCCCAGCTCATGCCAGCTTGAATGATGGGGTGTTCGATTCCTAGAAGTTCAGTGATTAGGGTTTTCATGGGGCTGTCTCTTGAAAATAGTTGTGAAAGTATACTAGATAGATGATAACATCAACTAAACGACGAGCTGCGAATCTTTTAAAAAAGTTTTATCAAGCAAGTTTGAGGTCTATCTGCAACAAAGGATGTTTACAAATGAATGCTCAAGATGGAAAACGCCACTGCGCTTTAAACGCTAATTTCTCGTGTGAGTGGAGTGGGCAATGACAACTTCTCATGCGGTTGACTATGTAGTTGTGGGTGGCGGCTCTGCTGGCTGTGTTATCACCCAAAGATTGATTGAGGCTGGGCATTCTGTTGCATTGCTAGAAGTTGGACCGCCAGATAGTCACCCATACATCCATATTCCTGCAACCTTTGTTCGCATCATCGGTTCGCACCGATCTTTTATGTACAAGTGTGAGCCAGAGCCTGGTGTTGATGGCCGCTCGCTATTTATTCCGCAAGGGCGCACCTTAGGAGGGGGCTCGTCTATCAATGCGATGATCTATATCCGTGGACAGTCTGAAGACTACGACACATGGCGTGATTCGGGTTGCCCTGGGTGGGGTTACGAAGATGTGTTGCCAGTATTCAAGCGGTCAGAAGGTAATGAGCGATTGAGTGGTGAATATCACGGAGCCGCTGGGCGACTTAAAGTTTCGGACTTGAGATTCCGACATCCACTTTCTAAAGCGTTTTTGCATGCGGCTCAAGATGCTGGATATCCTTATAACGATGATTTCAATGGGCAAAACCAATCTGGAGTCGGGTTTTATCAAACCACCATAGCAAATGGATTTCGCGGATCGACAGCAGTTACTTACTTGAGGTCTGTTCTTAAGAATCCCTTGCTTGAGTTGCATACGGGTTGCGAAGTCACACGAGTTCTCTTTGAGAACAACGCTGCCGTTGGCGTTGAGTTTCGTGTCGGTGGGGTGAGGCGGGAAATTCGTGCTCACAGAGAAGTTATTTTGACGGCCGGTGCCATTGGAACTCCGAAGTTACTAATGCTATCTGGAGTTGGTCCAGCCGAAGAGTTGATGCAACACGGCATCCAAGTTAAACGTGATTTGCCTGGTGTTGGTGAAAACTTTCAAGATCACATTTCTGCCCCTGTTTATGGTGTAACAGACAGACCACTCTCTTTGTTGGGGGAGGATAAAGGTCTTCGCGCGATACGCAATGGATTGCATTACATCTTTTCGCGTTCTGGTTTGCTGACATCCAACGTTGTTGAGTCAGGTGGTTTTATTGATACTTCGAATTCTGGTCGTCCAGATGTGCAAATTCATGTCACGCCTGCACTTGTTGGTGATGCAGAGAGGAAACCAATGGGCAAGCATGGCATCACAATTAACCCGTGTGTGCTTCGCCCCACTTCTCGTGGCAAGGTATCACTAAGAAGTGCTGACCCTTCTGCGTCAGTAGTGCTCGCGCCGAATAACTTAACAACAAAAGAAGATGTTGATACCTTGGTTCGAGGTATTGAGGCATGTCGAAAAATCTTGCGCCAAAAATCATTGACTGATTTAGGTTTTAAAGAAATGTTGCCTGGCGGCGATGAAGTCCTGTCGTTTGACGAGCTATCCGCACATGCCCGTGCCGTTGCAAAAACCGTCTACCACCCATCAGGAACCTGTCGAATGGGTAGTGACCCTTTGGCTGTTGTTGATACGCAGTTGCGAGTATTTGGTATCGAACGTCTGCGAATTGCAGATGCATCGATCATGCCAACGCTCGTTAGTGGAAATACAAATGCTCCGACGGTAATGATTGCAGAGCGATGCGCTGATTTTTTATTGAAAAAATAATTTACAAGTAAGAGAGAACTAAACATGAGTAATTACACAAATCTACAAATCCACATTGATGGTGAATGGTTAAGCAGTGCTTCAGGTGGCAGTCAAGTTGTATCGAATCCTGCTGATGACAAACCTCTTGGCAACTTGCCGCTCGTTGGTGTTGCAGAGCTTGATCGCGCATTAAATGCCGCGCAACGTGGTTTCTCCGTATGGAAAAAAACTTCTGCACATGATCGATACCTTCTTTTAAAGAATGTGGCAATGCTAGTGCGCGAGAGACACGAGCGTATGGCTGAACTTATGACTCTGGATCAAGGTAAGCCATTGTCTGAGTCATTAATGGAAGCAAAAGCGGCTGCGGATCATATTGAGTGGTATGCGGAAGAGGGGCGACGTGTATATGGACGAGTCATTGCACCGCGTGGCTCATCAATACGTGCGACAGTTTTGCGTGAACCAATTGGCCCCGTTGCTGCTTTCACCCCTTGGAATTTTCCAATCAATCAAGCTGTTAGAAAAATAGCTGGAGCATTGGCGGCGGGTTGTTCAATCATTATCAAAGGACCTGAAGATACACCTGCTTCTGTTGTGGAATTGGTGCGCTGTTTCGTAGATGCAGGTTTGCCAGCTGGTGTGCTTAATTTGGTTTTTGGTCGTCCTGCAGAGGTGTCTGGGCACTTAATCCCTTCACCAGTAATTCGTAAAGTGTCATTTACTGGATCTGTACCGGTTGGTAAGCAACTGGCGGCAATGGCTGGGCTTCATATGAAGCGTGTAACGATGGAGTTAGGTGGGCACGCTCCATTTATCGTGTTCTCTGATGCTGACGTCGAATCAGCCGCTAACGTTGCGTTCGCTTTGAAACATCGAAATGCAGGTCAGGTGTGTGCTGCGCCATCGCGTTTCTATCTGCATGAAAGTATTCATGATCAATTTGTAGATGCATTTGTTAAAAAATCTAAATCATTAAAGCTGGGCTCAGGTATGAGCAAAGACACACAAATGGGCCCATTGGCAATGCATAAGCGCGTGGAAGCTATGCAGCGCTTTACCGATGATGCAAAGTCGTTAGGTGCCCGTGTGTTAACTGGTGGTGAACGCTTAGGAAGTTCTGGAAATTTCTTTCATCCAACAACACTAGTCGATGTAAGTGAGAACGCTTTAGTCTCATTCGAAGAGCCCTTCGGTCCGATTGCACCTATGTATCGATTTAAAACATTCGATGAAGTTGTTTCGCGTGCCAATGCGTTGCCGTTCGGTTTGTCTGGTTTTGTTTTCACGAAATCACTCAAAACCTCTATTGATATCTCCAATGAGTTGGAGAGCGGAATGATTTCAATCAATCATTTTGGTCTTGCATTGCCAGAAACCCCATTTGGAGGAATCAAAGACAGCGGTTACGGAAGCGAAGGCGGTACAGAGGGACTTGATTCCTACTTAACCACAAAGTTTGTTTCAGAACTGGGGCAATAAAAATGCTCAACAAAATTTTTAACCACAAAGGAGATAGCATCATGAATTCATCAAAAAGATTAGGCTTGAAGAGGTTATTGCTTTCCAGCATTGCAGGTGCGACTTGCATTTTTTCAATGGCATCTTTTGCTGCAACGCCTTATCCAACCAAACCCGTGAAAATTGTTGTGCCCTATGCTGCAGGAGGTCCAGTGGACTCATTGGCACGTGCGTTGGCTGTATCACTAAGTTCGATGTGGGGGCAGCCTGTAGTTGTGGATAACAAACCTGGTGCTAACGAAATCATCGGCGCAACTAGTGTTGCGAAGTCATCGCACGACGGCTACACCCTGATGTTGGCGACTGATCCCACGCTATCTCTGAATCCGTATCTCTTCAAAAAACTTTCATACGATCCAATTAAGGAATTGATCCCTGTAACACGAGTTGCTGTTTCTAATATGGCCTTGGTTGTACCAAACTCTTTGCCAGTTAACAACATTCGCGAATTTGTTGCGTATGCCAAGGCTAATCCAGGTAAGGTGTCCTACGGCTCTTCTGGCATTGGTAATGGCACCCATCTTGCAGTAGCGCAGTTTGCACGCGATAACGGTCTAGAAATGATTCACGTGCCATATAAGGGTCTTGCACCTACGTTGCAAGACATGATGGGCGGGACAATTCAAGCTGCTGTGGGTGCGGTGTCAGTGATCGCGCCATTTAATGCCGACGGAAAGCTTAAGGTTCTGGGTGTCTCTGGAGGTCGACGCGCTAGTAGTTTGCCAAATGTGCCAACTTTCACAGAAGCGGGTTACTCCAAGTTCGAGGCTAGTTTCTATTTTGGTATCGTCGCACCAGCTGGTTTAGAGCCTGAGATTCAGAACAAGATTGCTGCTGATATTAAAAAGATCGTATCTCAGCCTGAGTTCCGTACTACCAATATTGACAAATTTGCACTTGAAGTAGTTCTTGATACACCAGCTGAGTTCGAAGCCTTTTTGGTAAAGGATCGTGCAGCTGCCCAGTCCAAAATCACTTCATCCGGCGCTCAGCTTGACTGAAGGCGGCTATCGTGAAAAAAAACCTGTTCGCTCTCTGGGCGCTACTGTCTTGTTTTAATCTAGCGCATGCTGCACCCGTAGCCGAATACCCAGCGCGTACTGTGAAAGTGGTGGTGCCGTTTGCACCTGGCGCCATCAACGACAACATTGCGCGACTGGTTTCCGAAAAGTTGGCTGGTGCGCTAGGTCGAACTGTAGTCGTTGAGAACAAGCCTGGTGCTGGCTCACAGATTGGTACGGCTTTTGTGGCCAAAGCTGTGCCAACGGGAGAGACGCTACTCTTTGGCGCTGCCGACGGCCTGTCTGTGCTACCAGCCATCAAGCCCTCGTTGGGTTACAGCGTTCCAGATAGCTTTAGCTTTATCTCTAGGGTAGGCATAGGCCCTTTTGCACTGGTGGTTAACAACAATCTGCCGGTGAGTAGCTTCGAGGAATTCGTTGCCTATGCCAAAGCAAACCCTAAGGCTGTTCGCCACGGAACGCCAGGTAATGGTTCTAGCACCCATATGGGGGCAGCCCTTATCGAACAGGAAACAGGAACGCAGATGACTCAGGTGCACTATCAAGGTATGGCTGGTGCAGTGAACGATCTGTTGGCTGGTCACATTGATGCAGCGCTTGTCAGTGCGCCGACGATTGCGCCTCACGCCAAAGCCGGTAAGGTCAAGGTGCTCGCAGTAATGGGACCACACCGACACAAGCTGTTGCCTGAAGTGCCTTCGATTGATGAAGGAAGCCGCAAGGGATTGCATGTGATCGGTTGGTGGGGGTTGATTGGGCCCGCCGGGTTGCATGCCGATGTTGCTGAACGGTTGCAAAAAGAGATGACGGCCATCCTAGGGGACAAGACTTTTCGCGCCCAACTTGAAGAGCGCGGTATTGAGGTTGCCCCACTTGATGGCAACGCTTTTCGCCAGTTTGTTGTGGAAGACTTGCGTAAATGGAAGGCGCTTTCCCAACGTGCAAAGATCTCATTGGATTGATGTCAATGGGATCAAATGAAAACAACTCGCCATCGATGCGAATAACTGAAGTTGCGGGTGATAAGGGGGCGACCATTGCCTGGTTGGATGAAGGTGCTGGCCTTCCGTTAGTCATATTGCCATCTCTGGGCAGAGGGCCCGCTGACTATGACTATCTAACCCAACTTTTAATTGCACGCGGTCTACGCGTGCTGCGACCTTTTCCAAGAGGTATCGGCGACAGCGTGGGGGTAATGCAGGGTCTTACTCTCTTCGATCTAGCGGGTGACATTGCTGCAATTATTGAGGCCGCTGGGGTAGGACCAGTCGCCATCGCTGGTCATGCCTACGGAAATTTTGTCGCACGCACACTGGCGACTGGTTGGCCTGATTTGGTGCGCGGAGTGGCGCTTGTTGCTGCATCAGCTGGTAAAACACCAGATGGGCAGTCACCCTATGCGGCGGATGTGCTGCACGCTGTTTACCATAGTGGTGACATGGATCTTCCTGAAGAGGAGCGACTGCGCTACCTACGGCTCGCCTTCTTTGCGCCTGGTAACGATCCTAGCTCTTGGCTGGGCGGGTGGCATGCCGAAACCAAAGTCATGCAGAAGGCCGCTCAGGCGGCCACGGCTGTTGATGATTTCTTTGCCTGTGGAACGGCACCGGTGCTCGACCTACAGGCTCAAGAAGACACAGTTGCGCCGCGTGCGCTTGCAGGTTTTTTGCGCGAATCGTTGGGTAAGCGTGTCACCATTGAAGTCATTGCTAATGCAGGTCATGCACTAATACCGGAGCAACCGCTAGCGGTTGGAGATGCCCTGGCATCGTGGGTGTATCGTCTGCACCGTGCGGGGTGAGTGAGGACTTAATGGCCCAAAACACGCATTTCTACGATCCACAGGGTAATACTGGTCTGCCTCACGATCCATTTAAGGCCATCCTCGCGCCACGCGTAATTGGTTGGATAGCCAGTCGCAGCGCAAGGGGGGTAATTAACCTTGCGCCTTATAGTTTTTTTGGAGCTTTTTCAGCGAATCCAAAAATAATTGGATTCTCTAGTGAGGGCTACAAAGACACGATCAAAAACATTGAAGAAACTGGCGAGTTCACTTGGAACTTTACAAGTCGCCATTTAGCAACTGCCATGAATCAAACCGCAGCGCCTGTTCCAGAAGATGTTAATGAATTTGAATTGGCTGGACTTACCCAAGCGATGGGCCGAAATGTTTCAGTTCCGTACATTGAAGAATCGCCTGCTGCACTTGAATGTAAGCTTATACAAGTTCTTCGCCTAACTGGATTAGACGGTCAGCAAACTGGTAATTGGGTTGCATTTGGTCAGGTTGTAGGTGTTCACATTCGTAAAGAATTTTTGATAGATGGCAAATTTGACTTACTTGCCGCACAACCTGTAATGCGGGCGGGATATAGAGGTGATTACGTAGAAATCGGTGGGATGTTTGAGATGCTTCGGCCTACTTCCTAAGTTTTTACTTGCCTACAGAAAATTTTTTGCATTAATTTAATTTCAATGAGAGATATCTAATGATTGAGGCATATATCTGTGATGCTATTCGTACACCATTTGGTCGCTACGGAGGAGCATTAAGTTCAATTCGGGCAGATGACTTGGCGGCATTGCCTATCAAAGCTCTGATGGAACGCAATCCATCAGTAGATTGGTCGCAAGTGACCGATGTGCTGTATGGCTGCGCCAACCAAGCGGGTGAAGACAACCGGAACGTGGCTCGCATGGCTGCGTTGTTGGCGGGCTTGCCTGTGGAAGTGCCCGGCGGCACGATCAACCGTTTGTGCGGTTCGGGCTTGGATGCGGTAGGTACGGCAGCACGAGCCATCAAGGCAGGCGAAGCCTCTCTGATGATTGCGGGTGGTGTGGAAAGTATGAGTCGTGCCCCATTTGTCATGCCCAAAGCTGAGAGTGCCTTTAGCCGTAACAACGCGGTGTATGACACGACGATTGGCTGGCGTTTCATCAACAAGTTGATGAAAGAAAAATACGGTGTGGACTCGATGCCCGAAACTGCTGAGAACGTGGCGGTGGATTACAAGATTGAACGTGAAGCCCAAGACGAAATGGCCGTGCGTAGCCAACGCAACGCATTGGCAGCCATTCAAGCCGGACACTTTGCGCGCGAAATTTGCCCTGTCACCATTCCCCAGAAGAAAGGTGATGCGGTTGTGGTGAGTCAAGACGAACACCCTCGCGACACCAGCTTGGAGGCTCTGGCCAAGCTCAAAGGCGTGGTGCGACCGGATGGCAGCGTGACTGCAGGTAATGCCAGTGGCGTTAACGATGGTGCATGTGCTTTGTTGTTAGCCAACGAAGCCAGCGTTAAGCAATACGGCCTCACGCCAAGAGCTCGCGTGGTAGGTATGGCAACCGCAGGAGTGGCGCCGCGTGTGATGGGCATTGGCCCAGCGCCTGCCACTGAAAAAGTGTTGGCACAAACAGGGTTGACGTTGGACCAAATCGATGTGATCGAACTTAACGAAGCGTTTGCTGCTCAAGGCTTAGCTGTGCTGCGCATGCTGGGTCTCAAAGACGATGATGCTCGTGTGAATGCGTGGGGCGGTGCGATTGCGTTGGGTCATCCACTGGGTGCCTCGGGGGCACGTTTGGTTACTACCGCGCTCAACCGCTTGCACACTACCGGCGGACGCTACGCGCTGTGCACGATGTGCATTGGTGTGGGGCAGGGCATTGCGGTGATTGTTGAGAGACTTTAACTCTTTCATTGAGTAATCTCTGAGCATATTTTTGTCGGTATTAAACGGTGTAACAGACAGTGACTATCTATTGTTTCAATATTTTTCCTTAAACAAGTTCAACAACTGCTTTTAACTGAGTAGGGCTGCTGTACAGGTAGGCGGCAGTAGTTTGAATGCTGCGATGGCCAGCTAGTGTTTTGAGCAAGTGGATTGCAGTGCCCTTGTTGGCAAGGTTTGTTAAGAACGTTCTGCGTCCGCTATGGCTGCTAGCGCCTTCAAGTCCAGCACCTTCGTAAAGCCGACCAAACGTTTGCACCAAGCTGTTTGCGCTAAACCCTGCTTTAACGCTTTTCTGACTAGCAAAGAATGGATAGTTGCGATCTACGCACTTGGCTTGTGCCGCATACGCTTGTAATTCAGCTTTGAGTTTGGTGCTTACAAACACAGTGCGTGCATGACGTCCTTTAGTCATGTCAGGTAACAAGCGGATTTCTTCTTTAACGCTACCGTCTTTGTTTGTGACATCTTGCCAGCGCAAGCAAGCGACTTCACCAACGCGTAAACCTGCCAAGTGTGTAAGCATCAGCATTGCACGATTGCGTGCTGCGTGTGCACGGGTTTCAACGTAAGCAAGAACTTGTTCAAAATCTTTGCTGCTAAGTGTTTTTGCTTGTGCCATTTGTGTTCTCCTGAAATCACTGTTTTCTGTTGCTTTTATTGTGTTTTCATAGGTTCAAAAGGGCGACCTGAAACCCGCCAAAGTGTCGGGTTACCAGCGTGATTTAGCGGTCTAGCAAAATCAATGACTTAGCCACAAAATCATTGAAAAGCAGTGTTTTCTTAGATTTTTTGTGGATAACGAACCAAGGCTGTGGATAACGGAGTTGCGAAGTAAATCAAACCCTACAAGCGTTGATCGGTGGTCTCAGCACCCTGAGTATTCGAGCGGGTAAATCCAAGCGCTTGCTGCGCGTTTAAAGCGTGCAATTGACAGGGGAGGGGCGTCCAGATTCTGGACGCTGCACTTAGATCGTGGGATTTGAGCCACGAAAATTTCAGGCTTTACCTGAGGGCGCATATAAAAAGTGCCGTCAAAATAAGTCTCTTCGCGGGTAAAGCTTTGCTTGGTCAATGACCGCTAAGCAGCGATTGCCGTCAGTGGAGCTCACTTATCAAACTAACGGTTTCAGCGAGAAGTGGTCAGCCAAGATTGACCCAAATTGCAGTCGTTCAGGGACAATCTTGACCCAGGGGAGTCCTGTTTCCCGAATGCGCTATTCACCAGTATTTTTATAACTATCAGGGATTTACACATGCTCTTGCCCAGACCAAGTGGGCGTGCTGGAGCACATTTTCTGCAGTAGTCTGGTAAGGTCTGCGCGCTCCTTGACCGTCAATGCTGACATCATGGCTCGCTCACGCTCTTGCAAACCCGGCATGAAATTTTCGTGCATACGCCGTCCAGAAGCCGTGATGAAAAGCAGCAAACGCCTCTGGTCGCTTGCATTGGGTACACGGCGGATCAAGCCCTTTTTCTCTAGGGCCGTCACCGCACGGCTGATGTTGTTCTTGAGATGGCCCGAAAAATCACAGATTTCTGATGCAGTGATGCCATCTCGGTAGAAGAGAAAAATCAGTGTCAGGATTTCTGGCCGTGTCAGGCCCAGCTTGGACTCAATCGACCGGAAAGATGGCTCCCGGTAAGAGTTGACCAGATAACCCAGTTTGTAGGCAAATGGAATAGAGACGCCGTCAAGAATCTCGCTGATGGGCCGGGGCGTTTCTTTCCCGTCCCGAAGCTTGTTAGTCATACAGTGGCACCAGGAATATGTTCGGCAAGTGCGTCTAGTTTATGTCAGTGCCGTAACGGTCAAGCTTAGAGCGAGGGATAACCCTCGCTCGCTCAATCCGTTCCACTTAGTACTATTGTAGTTCCATTAGGAACCAATAACTTTATCTTGGTCAGCCTCCAAACACACGATCTCATGGACACGACAGTTACTCGCGCACCAAACAGCCTCTCTGATGGAGAGTTGCTGTCGTTCGAGAGTGGTGATGCCGAGCATCCGATATTTGTCCGTTGCATCAAACCACGCAACAGTCTGAGCCAGCGCCTGCCAGTAGTCATGCTGCACGGCGGATTTCACACTGGTGACGCCTATTGGCAATGCCCTGATGGGAGACTGGGCTGGGCCTACAGGTTCGCAGAGCGAGGACACTGCGTGTATGTGCCCGACTGGCCTGCACATGGAAAATCTCCAGGCATCGAGCACATTGCAGACTTGGGCACACTGGATATTGCTTGCTCCATTAGCAAACTGCTTGAAACCACAGGCCAAGCCATTTTGCTGGCACATTCTGCGGCAGGTCCCATTGCCTGGTGGCTTGCCGAGCATCGCACAGAGCTTGTTGCTGCTATTGTCGGCATTGCGCCAGGGTCACCAGCCAATCTGCTGCCAGTCTTATCGGACGACCCACAAGCGATTGCATTGCTGCAGAACGACGCAGGCGCAGGCTTTCCTGTTTACAGCCCTCCCGGCAAGCCCGTAACAGTGGATGCATCTTTCATCCGTGGATTCTGGGCAAACAGTCCGCTTTTTCCAAGCGAATACCTTCAGGAATATGCCCGAACTGTTGTTCCCGAAAGCCCCAGGCTACTCAACGAACGCTTCAACATAGGTGGCAAGGGCTTGCGCCTTTCTGAAGAAAACCAAGTCGGGAAGCGTCCGATTCTCATTGTCACAGGCGAACTTGATCTTCGGCATCCAAAGTCAAAAGACGAAGAATTGGCACGTTACCTTGGTGCAGATCACGTCTGGCTGCCCGACATTGGGATCCGAGGCAATGGTCACATGCTGATGCTGGAACAAAACAGCGATGACATCGCAGCAGTGCTGACACATTGGCTGCAGACCCAGGGCTATTGACCACCGACAAGCCGCAGCATCCTCTTATTCAAAACCCAAATCTACCTGAAGGAGTAACGTCATGAATGAAGCTATCAACCGCAGAACTGTGCTGACTCGCATGGGACTCGCTCTCGGCAGCCTGGCGCCGATTGGCGCGTGGGCACAAGCGCAAGCATTTCCAACGGGACCGATCAAGATCATCATGCCGTGGGCTGCTGGCGGCGGCGGGGATGTGCTTGTCCGTGCCATGACCTCAGCTCTTTCACAGCGTCTTGGGCAATCTGTCATTGTGGACAACCGTCCAGGTGCTATCGGAACCATCGGCAGTCTTGCTGCTGCAAGAAGTCCTGCCGACGGGCACACGTTGGTCTACGGCACCGCAGACTCGCACTCCATCGCCCCGCATATCCTGAAGGCTTCACCGTACGACTCGAAAAAGGATTTCGTCGCTGTCGCACCGATAGGTTTCACACCATTGGCACTGATCGTTCATGCATCTCATCCTGCCAAGACATTTGAGCAATACCTGCAAATGGCAAAGCAGGCCAAAGAGCCCCTGACCTACGGCTCTTGGGGGCAAGGCAGTTCAGGCCAGATCACCATGGAGGCCCTCAAACAAAAAGCCCGAATCGACCTCCTGCACATTCCCTACAACGGCACCGCCCCCTTGATACAAGCTCAGTTGTCCAATCAAGTCAGCGCATCCATCGTACCCGTGCTGGTAGCCGACCAGCATGTGAAGGCAGGCACCGTGCGCATGCTTACGGTCACTGCACGGGAACGACTTGCGGCGTTTCCAGAGGTCCCTATCATGAAAGAAATGGGTGTTGAAATCGACATGGGGCCCTGGCTCGGATTTCTTGCACCAGCAGGGACACCCACAGCAGTAGTGGATAAGCTGAACGCAGCCATCACAGCTTCCATTGCAGAGCCCCAAGTGGCTGAAGTTATGAAGAAAATGACGATGGTGATCGACAAGATGAGTCCGGCCGATTATCAAAAGTTCGTCAACAACGAATACGACCGGTGGGGCAGTTACATTCGCACGGCCAAGATCACGATGGATTTGTAACTGATCAACGCTATGGATCGAGGGCTAAGGTAGCTTGTCCTCGTCTTCCTATTTCGCTGTTGCAGACATTCAGCCCTTTGTAACTAAAGGCGTTGGTTACAGCCGAAAGCCTAGTGCTGAATGACTGCTTCACTTACTCCCAATGACCGTCTGCTCTCAGCCTAAAGAAGTCCTTCCACCGCAGAGCAGGTAACCCGCCAAACCATCGGGTTTCAGGTTGTCTATCTGCGTAACTGAAAACAAACTGTAGTCACACAACAAGGACTACAGATGAAGAAATTCGATCCCGGCCAGCTCTCAAATTTCACTGGCGCTGAGCGTTACTTCCGCATTACTGTATTCGCGGGCTTCCAACGAATGACCTTAAGGACGCGTCCACAAGGGGAATCTAGGTTTCATGCGGGTTTTCGGAAAGTCGTTTAGCCTTAACTCTGCTATTGTTTAGTTGACTAAAACGCATGAGGTGTTGCTCATCACCCACCTCCCGTTAGAAACGCAATTCTCAATAGACAAGTCCTTCGAGTAAGTCGACGGGATCGCCAAATTGAGCTGCCATATCCACCACCGAAGGGTCACGCAAGGCGCATAAGAAACCTTGATCAATCAATAGGTTCTCGCCGGCCTTGACGGTGGCATCCAGCGTGATCAGGTCCATATGAACAGGGGGCTCTTCCCAGTCAGGCATCACACGTCTGATGTAATCGTTGGGTTTGACCAAGTCGATGCCAAAGTGCAAGGCACCAGGTGAGTTTGAGCCTGCAGGGTAGACAGTATGTCTGGGAGACTTCGGGTTGAAGCCGCATCCCCCCCCTTCAATCATGCGACCACCCACCAACATGTCGCGCAAAATAACGGCCTCCGGCGATTCGCCCTCCACATGACATACATATTCACCTTCAAAATGAACTCCTATGCGTTCTTCGAAAGGTCGTGGAAATCCAATTGCCCATTGCGGATAAAGAACACCACTCATTTTTGTTGGGATAGACAGATCATTTTTGACAGCATTGTGGTCCCACAAATTAGGACCATGAGTGGGTAAATAGTGCACGTAAGCGCCATCACTATCCGCCGTCATCAAACCTCGCCAACGGTTGGTTGACAGTTGGTTAATACGCATTTCAGGTGTGAAGTGAATGCGGAAATCGCTTCCTCTGGTATCTGTGAAATGCAAATCGAAATCTTCTTGTTTGGGGTAGCGATCTGCAGTAGCTTTGATGATGGCGCCAATCACATCAATTGGAAACCGAGCTTCAGGGGTGTGAAGCAAATCCAAATTTCTGAAGTAAGTGATCTTCACCCACCGTTGTCCTCGCTTGCGCATGGCTATGAAAAATGGGTCAATGATTGAGCAAAACCATGTCGATACGACGAATTGAGAGGCTTCCACCAATGACTTAATGTGCGCGGGTACCTCTGTCACTCGCGAGCTGGGCTCCGTGTAAATGCGCACAGTTGCCCCCCTTGCTTTAGCCAAGCCTATGACAGCATCAATCACGCGAGGGTCAAGCAAAGGGTCAGACAAGATCAGAACTTGATCCCCTGGGCGGATGGCGAAGACGCGTTGAAAATTCTCTAGTGCTTGAAAAAAATTTTTAGTTTCTGTAATCGCAGGCGCTGGTGCAATGGGCATGCTGCGATAGTTTTTTGTGTAGATGTCTTGCATATGCGTGAATTAGTCGATTGTTGTTCCAGATCGCTTTATGGCTTGGCCCCAGCGATCCACCTCTGACTGCACAAATGTGCGCAACGCTGCGGAGTTGGTGGGTGACGCCTCGGCGCCACGGCTTAAAAGCTGTTGTTTGAGTGCCTCGTCCGCCAGTACTTTGTTTACGGCTTGACCTATTTTCTCAACGATGGCCGTCGGTGTTGATGACGGTGCGAACACAGCATCCCAAGCGCTGACGTCGAATCCAGGGACGCCAGACTCAGCGATGGTCGGTATGTCAGGCATGCTGTTGACACGCTGTAATGTGCTGACTGCCAAGCCCCTCAAGCGACCGCTGCGAACCATTGGTGCGGTGTTGGGCATGACATCAATCATGAAATCAATGCGATCTGCCAGCACATCTGTGATGGCTGCACCTCCGCCTCGGTATGGAATATGAACCGCGGATACACCTGCTTGCGCTTTAAGTGTCTCGCCTGCAAGGTGAGACGTAGTTCCGTTGCCTGCAGATGCAAACGTGAATTTGCCGGGATTCTTTTTCAGAACAGAAAGCAATTCACGCATGGAGTTGACCTGCAATCCAGGGCGAACCACCAACAGTGCTGCAATGCGCGACAGTCGACTGATGGGTTCGAAGTCTTTCAGCGCATCAAACCCAGGACTTTTATAAAGTGTTTGATTAATTGCATGGGTTCCGTTTGTGCCATAAATCAAGGTGTATCCATCTGCAGCGGCACGGGCGCCTATGCTGACTCCTACGTTGCCCCCAGCACCCCCTATGTTTTCAAACACAATGCTTTGCCCAAGCTCTTGGTTCAGGCGTGAAAGCATCAGTCGGGCCAACGTATCGCCGCCACCGCCAGCGGGAAAAGGGATGATGATTTTGATGGGTTTATTGGGATAGTCTGTGGGGCTACGTTGTGCCAATGCATGGTTGGCGAAGGCCGTAGTCAGTACTACCAATGTGGTTCGTCTGGACAGCATGTTAGGTCTCCTTTTGTATTTATTGCATGCAATAATATAGCATTATTCAGAAATATTTGAGTATTTTCCATTTTTTGCATGCAAACTAAGGGTGCCAATGAGTACACAAATACAGCTTGTCGTCAATGAAATACGTCGCCGCGTAATGCTGGGTGAGTATCTTGCGGGCGAGCGCTTGGTAGAACTGAAGGTCTCTGCCGAATTAGGCGTTTCCCGCACGCCCATAAGGCTAGCGTTTGAAGAGTTGGCAAAAGATGGCGTGCTTGAACGGCTCGAAACGCGTGGCTTTAAGGTCAAACGTTTTGATCGAAAGTCGTTGGCAGATGCAATTGATGTGCGAGGTGTTTTAGAAGGAATGGCTGCGCGGACTTTGGCCGAAGTTGGGATGGATACGGATGTCAGCAATGTTTTAAGTGCATGCATTCAAGACGGGCGTCAACTGTTGATGACGGCGTCTGCCAATGGCGGAAAAATTGACGCCTCAAAGTGGAGGCAAATGAATGCGATGTTTCATTCAACCTTGGTAAATGCCTCTGGAAACATTGCACTAATTGAAGCTTTGCGCCATGTGTCGAAAAATCCGATGGCTAGTGCTGCCACATTAAGTTTGACGGGTAGCGCGCCTGAGCTTGAACATGCCTTTATCGAGCGTGCACAAAAAGACCATGAGGATATTTGGGAGGCGCTGCTTGCCAGAGAAAGTTCTCGGGTGGAAGCATTGATGCGCGAACATGCTCGACGCAGTCGCGATAACAAGAGCCGTTTATTGAAAATGACATAGTGTTTTTTTGAGAGAACGTGAGTAGTGTTGGACACGCCAAGATAAAAACGCAAGTGCCACGAATGGATGTGTACATCGCTAGGTGACTTAGGGTTAGTCCGTATATTTATACTTAGGTATCGAAGTATATTTCGATCATCAAGATATCAACTAATAGGGCTTGCATGATTACTAAAGAAGAAAATGATTTGTTGTGTCGTGTTGAGAACGAGGCTCCTATGGGGGCATTGATGAAACAGCACTGGGTTCCAATTTGTCTGAGTGAGGAAGTCGCAGAGGCTGATGGCGATCCTGTTAACGCACGAATTCTTGGTGAAAATTTAGTAATTTTTAGAGATAGTGATGGAAATGTTGGTGTTTTGGATGAAGCTTGCCCGCATCGTGGACCATCATTGGTATACGGCCGAAATGAAGAGGGTGGTCTGCGTTGTCTTTATCACGGCTGGAAGTTCGACGTTCATGGCAACGTGATGGAAATGGTGTCCGAGCCTGCTTCGAGTGGTTATGCGGAAAAAGTTAAGCACAAAGCTTATCCAGTCAAAGAATGGGCGGGGATGATTTGGGCATGGATGGGCGCTCAAGACAAAGTGGTTGAGTTTGTTCCACCTCGTTGGGCTCCTACTGCTGACACACGCGTATCCATTGCCAAGGCTATTCTTCCTGTGAATTGGGCGCAAGTACTTGAAGGGGCAATCGATTCAGCCCATAGCTCAAGTCTTCATAG
>ERZ650301.17-NODE-17-length-32191-cov-5.969442_pt1 | contig 32191 bp, 29 predicted proteins | sample MGYA00376237_ERZ650301 | MGnify/ENA primary metagenome ERZ650301 (study PRJEB26733, sample SAMN07839255) | wastewater metagenome | biome: small river; feature: stream; material: water | place: USA: North Carolina | collected 2016-04-05 ...
CAGTTCTCTGGCACACGACTACGACTGTCCATAACTTTCACCCTTATCTCAAACCGGCCAACCCTTTGGGGTCAGGACCTCGGTTTGCGAAATACTTTCGTGGTTGTAATTACACTGGTGTAACTCGATGTCTGTCAAGTTGACTTGTAACCCCGGGCGCGCCGCAAAGTAGGGTAAATATGCCCGGAAACCCCTGTAATCTAGGGGGTATGAGCGTATTAGTCACAGGCGGTGCCGGTTACATCGGTTCACATGTTGTCCGATTGTTACATCAACGCGGCGATTCTGTGGTCGTGGTCGACGACTTGTCCAGCGGTTTGGTCGAGAGAATCGGCAGCTCAAAGCTTGTGCAACTAAACCTGGCCTCGCCTGAAGCGGTTTCGGTACTTGACCAGACCATTCGCGAACACGAAGTCAAGTCTGTGATTCACCTGGCCGCACAAAAGCAGGTGGGCGTTTCGGTTCAGGAGCCAGAACGCTATTACAACGAAAACATCGGCGGAATGGCTAATCTCTTGACCGCGATGCGCCAAAACGGCGTTGACCGTCTGGTGTTCTCATCGAGTGCCGCCACCTATGGCATGCCAGATGTCGATTCGGTCACCGAGGATGCCGCCTGCAACCCGATCAACCCTTACGGCGAGACCAAACTAATCGGCGAATGGATGAGCGCGAATGCGAGCCGAGCCTGGGGTTTGCGCGCTGCGAACCTGCGTTATTTCAACGTGGCCGGAGCAGGTTGGCCCGAACTCGCCGACACCGCAGTCATGAACCTGGTGCCGATTGTTTTCGCCGCCCTCAAGGCCGGCAAGGACCCTGTTGTTTTCGGCGACGATTACCCAACCGCCGACGGTAGCTGCATCCGTGATTATGTTCACGTGCACGACCTGGCCGAGGCACACCTGAGTGCTCTCGACTATCTAGAACGTGACGACCGCAAGTTCTCAACCTTCAACGTTGGCACCGGCTCTGGTTCGAGCGTTTTCGAGGTGCTCAGCGAAGTCAAACGCGTGACCGGAATCGACTTCAAGATTGACCTTCAGGCTCGACGAGCCGGCGACCCACCTAGCCTGTGCGCAAACGTCAGTCGAATCGAAGAAGAACTTGGATGGACCGCGAAGCAGGGTCTTCCGGAGATTATCGAAAGCGCCTGGTCGGCAATTAACTAATTGAGCTCGTAGCTAGGTAAGCGGTTCCGCTGCCGGCGAGCGTGAACTTCTTGGCGTCGGCTCCGATGAACGCCGCCTCGCCGCGCTGAAGTACCACTCGCTCTTCGATGCTGTTACTCACAGCGATCTCTCCCGCGGTGCACAAAAGGATGCTGGCTCCCGGAATATTTAGGTCGGCCAACACAACGCCGCCAGTCAAATCGGCACGATAAAGAATGAAATCGTCCACCGGGGTTTCGAACTCGACCAGCCCCTGAGCCAGTTCTCGAGTCTTGACAATCTCAACCGCGGTTGGTGCAAACGTCAGCACGCGTTCGAGCTCCGCCACGTCGACGTGCTTGGGCGTCAGGCCACCGCGCAACACATTGTCTGAGGCGGCCATGATTTCTACGCCGAGACCGCTCAAATAGGCATGGATGTTGCCAGCCGGCAGATAAAGCGCCTCCCCCGGCTCGAGCCAAACATGGTTCATCAACAAAGCAATGATCACGCCAGGGTCACCCGGGTAAAGGAGGTTCAGACGAGCGGCAAGCTCGAACTGGGCAGATAGGTTCGCCTGCTGGGTAAGTTCGGCGGTCACACCGTCTAGGTTTCCACGGCGATTGGTGATGTCTACGAAAAGCTTCTGTAGCCCATCTGGGCCATTGAAGATTTCAAGCCAGTGATTGACGATCGTGGTGAGCCCAGCCGAAACCTCGGTTGGGTCGAGCATGCTCTCGAGTAAATTGCGGATCTGCTTTTCGCTCTTGAAACCACACAACGCTTCGAATTCGGTGAGCGCCACAATCATCTCGGGCTTGTGACGGTCATCCTTGTAGTTTCGATCGGCGGCGTGGATGCCGATGCCCGCCGCATTTTCGCGAGCGAAACCCTCGGCCGCTTGGGCGCTGTTTGGGTGGGCTTGAATTGAGAGTGGGCTATCGGCCGCCAAAATCTTCAGCAGGTATGGCAACTGCTTTCCTTCTAGTGCCGCTGCCAGAGTGCGATTATCATCGACCAGACGAGCCGGAGAACCCTCGTGGGTGCCGAACCAAATCTCGGCCATCGGGCGGCCGGTTGACGGGATACCGAAATAATCAGGGATGAGCGTGCTCGAACCCCAGGCGTAGTCGCGAGCACTGTTAGTGATCTTGAAAAGCATGGTCTCATCCTCTCTTTCGGTAACTTGCCCCAAAAGCAACTTAGCCTAAACGGGGAGAAATAGACTTGAGGCACCCGCACCTATATAGAGAGCCGGCATGAACGCACTGACGCAACCGATTCGCGTGATTTTCAATACGCGCGAAAAGGGCTACCGGGCAAAAACCTGGGTGGCTTCGATTGCCGTTTTCACGCTGATGGCCGGCGATGCGGTGCGATACTCGGTCGGCTGGTACGGCTGGGGCGTGGTTCTCGCTTTTATCGGCATCAGCTCGATCGCCATGTTCCTTCGTAATGACCCGATGACTACCCTGCGAATCGTGCCTTGGCCTCTTTACGCACTTCTCGCTTGGATGGGAGTCAGCACCTTCTGGTCTGCCTATCCGGGCTGGACAGCGCTGGCTACCCTCTCGCAGGTTCTGACCTCGCTATTCGCACTCTTCTTAGTTGCCCGATTCAGTTGGCGCCACCTGCTTCGAGTCTTCTCAAATATCATCCGATTCATTCTCGGCGCATCGCTCATCTTTGAATTCGTGGCAGCCGTTTTTGTTCGCGGGCCGATTGCGCCGATTTTCAAAAACTACTCAGGTGATAAGCCGCCAGCGCCTGCCTTCTATTGGACTCAGGGCCACCTGTTCGATGGCAACCGAATCCAAGGCATCGTCGGAAACTCAAACCTGTTGGCCTTCGCGGCCATGCTCGGTTTGGTTGCATTTGCGGTGGAGTATGCGATCGTTGGCACTCGACGCTGGATTAGTGCGATCAGTTTCGTGGCCAGTGCACTTTGCGTCGACCTGGCTAAATCTGCCGGAATCAGCTTTGCTCTGGTCGCAGTTGCAGTTTCGGCACTAGTTTCGATTTTGGTTGAAGGCAAAGAGCGAGAAGTGCGCCACCGATACTACCGATTTGCGTGGGGTGCTGCGGCAGTTAGCGCCATCACGATCTTGCTGTTCAGAGCCCAGGTTTTTGAATTCTTCGGCAAGAGCCCAGACATGACCGGCCGCAGTGGCATCTGGAAGATCGTCTTGAAGATGATTGGGCAGCATCCTTGGACTGGTTTGGGCTGGATCAGCAACTGGGTGCCTGGCGTAAAGCCGTTTGAAGGTTTGGTGGTCATCGATCGCGTGCCGTATTACCAAGCTCACAATGCCTACTTGGATGTTTGGATGCAGATCGGGCTAGTTGGTCTGCTGCTTTTGCTCACCCTGATTGTGATTACTTTTGTGAAGGCTTGGCGTCTGGCCGTGCGTCACACCAGTGCGCTCTACCTCTGGCCGGTCTTGTCGTTCGTAGGCCTTTTGGTTTGGAGCGCAACCGAGAGTCGAATGCTCATTGAGATCGGCTGGGTGCTACTGGTTCTGTTCGCCGTGAAGGTTTGGGAGCCAGAAGAAACTCTGGAGCCGCGAGGCAGAAGCCCTAAAAGAGTTCGTTTGCTCGGTCGAGGTCTTCTGGGAAGTCGACTTCGACAGCGTAAAGATCGCTAATGTCGACGGCCTTGAACTTTAGGCCATCATTCGCGATGGCAACTTCGATGCCGCGCTCGAAATAATCCTGGTCGTCGACTTCGGTCAAGCGCGCGATAAGTGCGGCCTTGTCTTGCGCGGCCACGTAGTTGATGCCTACGGCTTCGCCGAGTGCCGGTTGAACCTGCTTTGAAAGTTGGTCGATGAAGCCTGCGTCGTCGAGTGTGTACTTCACTTCTTCGTCGCTCACCTTGGATGTGTTTACCACCACGAATGACTGGTTGGCATCCATGTGCGGGGTAACGCGCACCAGAACCTGAGGGTCAAAAACCACGTCACCGTTGAGCCAGAGAACTCCCCCGTCGCCCGAGGCACGAAGCGCCTTCAAGAGACTCTTTGACGTGTTGGTCTGGTCATAGAACTCGTTGTAGACGAAGGTTGCCTCAGGAAAGCGCTCGATGATTGCCTCGAGTTTGAAACCGACCACGATCATTACTCGGAAGGTTTCGGCGAAAGCGGTAGCAAGGTTGTCCATTTGCTGCTTCATGATTGAGCGGCCATCGCGAAGTTCGGTTAGTGGCTTCGGTAGTGGGCGGGCGAGACGTGTGCCCATTCCCGCGGCAAGGATGACAACCTGTTTAGACATGCGTCAAGTCTATGGAATGACTAGCTTCTGGCCGACCTTAATCAGGTTCGCGTTGGTGATTTTATTGGCAGCCATCAGCGCATCCACAGTTACGCCAAACTTCTTTGCGATGCTTTGCAAGGTGTCGCCTGCAAGAACTGTGTAGCTCGTAGGTTTCGCGGTTGGAGTCGGAGTAGGCGACTTCGTAGGTGTGGCCGACTTGGTTGGTGTCGGGGTTGGAGTCGCCGACTTGGTCGGGGTAGGTGTCGGAGTTGGTGACTTAGTTGGAGTCGGAGTTGGAGTCGGAGTTGGTGAAGTAGGCGCGGTTCCAGGGCCAATGACGGTGCCGCCAAGCACGGCAGGTGCCTTCGTACCAATCGGCAACTTGGCTGCGAAAGTCTGATCAACCGCAACCAGCGGGAATCGTTCGCCCTTGAGTGCGAGGTACTGTGCAGAGGTTGCAATCAGTCGGCGCTTGCCACCGGCAACCAACCAAAGTGCCTTGTCTGGGGTTCTAATGAATCGACCAAGTTGCGCGTCGGCGCGTGGAAGCTGGGCGCAGGTGAGTGGGTCGAGGCCGGTAACGCTGCCCGGATAAGCAGAGGCATCTACCGAGTCGATTGAGTGATATTTGCCAGCGATTGGCACCAGGATGCTGCCTTCACAACCAAACTTGGTGCCGTCGGCATTGGCCTTCTTGTTATAACCCTTGAGGTACTCTGGCTTGAGCACGCGTGGCTTGCCCAAGCCGAGGGTTTTGGCCTGGTCACCGGTCGAAACCTTGAGTGCTCGATTGAAACCATCGATTAGGTAGGTGGTTTCGGCATTATTTGCCTTCACAAATGCGCCCGGGGCGACAACGGCATCGCCGAGTGCGATTTGATCATAGGCAGACGGTATGACGATTTCTGTGGTGGCTTTAGCCAAACCAAACTTGGTGCGATCGGCGGCAGCCAGGGTCAATCGGCGCTGCCCGGAGCGAACGAGATACACGGCCGATTCGCCGGTGGCACGGACTAAGACCGGGCCAGTCAGCTTCTCTTCTGCCGTGGTCGGAATGACATCAAAGATGGTGTCAGCGATGTTAGGCGCTATCGGCGTGAAGGCGTCGAGATTCTCGATAGGCCGCTTGCCCAGTGGACCTAGCAAATACGACTGGCCGGCCGAATTGGTATTGATGGCCCGAATCGGCGTTTGGGCATTGATAACCGAAACACCATCGGTAGACAGCGTTCCCGAGGTTGGGCTGAACCACTGACTGAAATCGATATCCGCCGCGGTTCGCGCGTTGATTTCATAGTATTTACCGTTACTAATCAACGCCTTTGCACCAGTGTTTCGATTGGTAATCAGCGAGTTATTCTTGGCAATCGGCGCACCCCAGGGCAACTTCTTGAAAGCGCTGATGGTCACGTTATTCAAGGCCGGCAGCGCAAGCCCGGCCGCCTGAACCGAAGCCTGGTCAAGAATTTCGTGCTTCACGCCATCCTTGATTTGATAGGTCGAAGAGGCATCACCAGGCACGTAGGTGGTCATCGAGCCACCGTTGGCAAAGGCGGCTAGCTGCGAGGCGGTTAGCTGAACCGCAGTGGCGCAATCAAGGCCAAACTGGGCGACTAGGTCACAGCTGCTGAAGGTGTATTTCTTGCCACCATCGACAAAGTAGTACTGGCCAGTAACCGACTTAACCACGCGGGTCAACGCGCCAGAGTCGGTGAAGGTATTTAGGTAATCAGCCGAGATCGTACCGATTGGTCCGAGTGGTGAAATCGCGGCCAAAAGATCAGGGTCGGTCACTAGGTACTTGTTGTTGTCGACAATCAGGTAGGTTCCGCTCGAAGCGCTCTTGAGCAAGAAGCCACCACCGATCGTGCTGCCGAACCAGTCGGTGTAGAAACGCCAAAAGTTTCGGTTTCCGTATGCACTGCAAGAGTCGCCCGAACCGTAAAGATTTTTCAGGGCAGCAGCGTTTGGTGTGTAAGGCGTGTAGTAATAGAGAGCGGTGGTTGCGATGCTCTTGATGAGCACCGGCTTGGTGCCACAGCTGGCGTTAGGGCTGTATCGAATGTTTGAGGTGCGACCTACCTTCATGTAGGTGAACGAACCGCGCGGGTCTCCGTACCACTGTAGCTGGCCAGCCGCCTTGTAAAGCTGATTGAAGAGACCCGAGTGAACCTTGCCGCAAATCGCAGGGTCAGAGTCTGGGCAGCCAAAACCCATCGCCGCCTTGTACATGTAAGGGGTCGGGTTGACCGATTGAATCAAACCCTGTTCTTTTTGAAGAACTACGAGTAGCACCTTCGGGTTGATGCCGCAGGCGTGTGCAATGTCATAAATGATTTGAGCGGCGGTCTGTGCCGGCTTGGCCGCCATCGGCAGGCACTTGCCGTCTTCACCTGGTTTATCGAGCTCATCGTCCACGTAGTTGCGAAGGCAGGTAGGGTCGCCGGCCTTGGCTTTGCAGACCGGCACCTTGCTCTCGAGAAAACGCTGGATGTCGGAAACTTTCATGGTCCCGAAATCGTAGAAGACGCTGTCACTGATGATCAGGCCCGGGTCGAACCTGGATGCATCGGCCGCGCTGGCCGAAGGCACGGATGTATCTAGAGCGGTCACGCCAATAAAGGCCAGCAGCAATGTTGCCGCAAGCCCAATCAGTTTTGAGAGACCGCCTTTTATCAAGGAATGTTTACCGCAACAGCTGCCGAGGTTCCGGCGTGAGTAGGTGAGCTATAAGACATGGTGATTAGACCGGCACCCTTAGGAAGACCCGAAACCGGAAGCTCCAGCGGGTGGCACTGGGTATCGGTCGCGTTGACCTCAGCCTTACCTGACACAGTCTTGGTCTTGCCAGCGCCAATAAAGGTAAGAGTGCAAGTGCCCCCGTCTTCGACCACGTTCGTGATTTCGGCAACCGCATAAATTACACCGGCAGCGGTGTCAACGCCCGAATCCACCCAGGCAATCTGCGCTTTCTTGACGGCCACGGATGGGGTCGGCGAAGGCGTTGGTGATGCGCTTTCAGAAGCCGGCGCAGATGAACTGCTTGAAGGAACAGAGGAATCGCCAGGCTTGGCCGTGGTGTTCCAGTTTGGATAGAGAATCGAGCAACCGCTCAATGAAACAGTAAGCAGAGCGGTCACCGCTGAAACGGCACCGAAGGTTTTCATTTTCATGCTTTTGCCTCTCGTAGCACTTTTAGGGTCTGTTCGCGTGAACCGTGCATGGCCGCCCAAATGACCTTGCGATATTTGCCGGTGCTGGCCGCCCAGTCTTCGCCGGTGGCTTCACTCAAAAGCTGGTTGGCACTCGCCTTGTAGGCGGCAAAGAAGTCTTCATCGGCGCGATCGAGTTCAGGTGCGAATAGTTCGAAGTCGAGTGCAATCATGTGTCGCAGGTAGGCTCGTTGCACCTCAGCCTGGATGAGGCCCTTGGCCACCGCGGCACGCACATACTTGTCGATCAAAGTGATGGCGTGCAGTCGGTCTTTGAGGCTCTTCAGCTCGGTCTTGCGCTGGGATAGTGACTGCCCCTCGGCGCGCACCCGCCAGTAATAAGAGCGTCCTGAGATCAGGTCAAACTGGCCGGCAGCAAGATAAGCGCTAGCCATCAGAGCCATGTCTTCGTAGGCAACGCCCTCAGGAAAGCGCAACTTGTACTGCTGCCAGAAAGACCAAGAGAACAGCTTGTTCCATGCAGTGACATCGCCTAGCACCTCGGGGAATTCATCCACGGTTGCCGACTCTGAATCGCTTTCAAAGAGCACGGATGAAGACGCACGCTCAAAGTAACGAGCACCGTAGAAGCAGAAGGTCTTGCCCACTACCAACGGGTTGCCGCTGGCCTCGGCCTGACGCACGAATCGCTCAATTGACCCCATAGGCAATAGGTCGTCAGAGTCGGCAAACATCACGTAGTCGGTGTTTTCGATTGCATCGAGACCGGTGTTTCGAGCCGCGCCTAGACCGCCGTTTACCTTGGTGATGACCCGAAGAAACGGTGTGCTCGCTGCATATTGCTCGAGAATTTCTAGCGAAGAATCGGTAGAACCGTCGTTGACGGCGATGATTTCAAGGTTTGGCCAACGCTGGGCTCTGATGCTGAGCAGGCAGTCTTCGAGATAATCCTCGACGTTGTAAACAGGCAAAATCAGAGTGACCTTGGGTGCAGTCTCGTCGGTTTGGCGCGCCTGGTACGACAACTTCCAAAGCACTCTCAGAACGCCGTACTTGAGCCCTGGAATCAAACCCTTGGCCAGAAGTTTTCTTGCGACTGAAATCAACTTTGAGCGCATTACTTGCCCTCCGTAAATACCTTGTCAATGACCCTTGAGGCGGCTTTGCCATCCTCGTGTGAATCAAACTTTAACTGCCAATTTCTGTATTTGGTCTGGTAGTTTCGTGAGATTTCATCAAGACTCTGAAGCGCCTTGAGCACCTCATCCTGGGTGTTCAAAATCGGCCCAGGAGCTTCGGCTTCGAAGTCGAAATAGAAACCTCGTTCGGCTCGATAGCGCTCAAGGTCAGGCGTCATGAAGATGATCGGCTTACCCGTGACCGTGTAGTCAAACATGACCGATGAGTAGTCGGTGATTAGGGCATCAGCAGCCAGATAAAGGTCGGTGATGTTTGGGTAGCGGGTCACGTCGATGAAGCGTGCGTGGCTGCCATCCTTGTGCGATTCGTGCGTATTGGTGTGGCCGCGATACATCAACTTGAAGCCCTCTGGAAGCTGCATGTTTTCGTCTAGGTAAAACACCGACTGCCAATTGCCGGTTGCGGTTCGGCTGTAGTCACGCCAGGTCGGCGCGTACATAATCAGGGTCACGGATGGGTCGCTAACCCCAATCGATTCACGGATGCGCTGGCGCTCGGCAGCCGTTGCATTGCTGAGCTTGTCGTTGCGCGGGTAGCCGGTTTCTAGAATTTCACCGCGGTAGCCAAAGCAACTCGGGAAGATTTCGGTGCAGAACGCGTTCGGAGAAATCAGGTAATCCCAGGCCTTGGCTTCTCGATCCATGGTGTCGAGGTAACTCTTGGTTAGGTTGTTCTGGTTGATGTCTCGACCGAGGCGCTTTAGCGGTGTACCGTGCCAGGTTTGAAGGTAGACCTGGCCGCTTGCTTTGCGAAAGTAAGGCGGAAAGTTCGAGTTGTTCACCAAATACTTGGAGGTTGCCAGAGCACGAAGATATGCGCGTGAACCATAGGAAACTCCGGTCGAACCGGCCGGTGCCTTGGTTGCCGGAGCGGTTACCCAAATGAACTTCAGATCAGGTCGGGCCTGCTGCAAGCCTAGAAAAATGTCGAACGGGCTATCGCCGATTACCTTGCCCTGGAATGATTCGAACAGCACGGCGTTGGCCAGTGGACGACTGCGATCTAGCTGGTATTGAAGCGCACGAACCTTGATCGCCGCGCGACGCTTGGCCGCACCGACCAGACGCATCGGTGCAAACTTCTTCAACTTAGCGACCTTGCTCATTTGCCAGCGGCCTTACCCGACAGGCGACCCTTATCGATGGTGGTGCCGGCACCGGTGAAGAAGCCCTTTACGAAGCCCACTCCCCAGCTGAGGTGCATGGTTGGCAACGCGATTGCCAGGGCAATGCGAGATTTCAGACTCAAGCCAGACGCCGTCACCGTAAGTGCAAAAATGGCGGCTAAATAGACTGCCCAGGGCAGAATTCCAAGGATCTGACCAAACGCCAACAAGACCAAACCAACAAACAAGCCGAGCACCAAAACCGGTGGCGCGAAGTATCTGGTTGAGGCCCCTCGAATGTCGCGCTTGGTTAGATCTCCGCGCCAGATGCCGGTCGAATAGAACTGCTTCACCAGGTTCGAAAAGCGTCCGCGAGGCCAATAGGTGACGCGCAGTTCAGGCGAGAACCAAACCAAGCCACCAGACTTCTTAATGCGCTGAGCCAAATCCCAGTCTTCACCACGGATGATGGCTTCGTCGTAACCGTTGACTCGGGTAAGTGCCGACTTCTTGAAGATGCCAAGATAGGCGCTCTCGGCCTCGCCCGCCTCTCCGCCGACGTGATAACTCGCGCCACCGATGCCGAAACGGCTCTTATAAGCCCAGGCGACCGCCTTTTGAAATGAGCTCTTGCCCTTGGCATCCATGATGCCGCCAAGCTGCTCGGCGCCGACCTCAAGAAGGATTCGAATGCCGTCGGCGATGTATCCCGGCGCTAGCTCGCTGTGCGCATCGACGCGAACGATGTAATCGTGCTTCGACTGACGAATGGCCTCGTTCAAGCCGACCGTGGTCAGACCCCGTGGGTTATCGATAAAGCGAAGGTTAGAAACGCGTTTGGCCAACTCAGCCGCCACCGCGTTCGTTTTGTCGTGCGAAGGCCCTAGGGCAAGGATGATTTCTAGCTCGCCCAGATACGCCTGGTCGAGGATGCTTTGAACCGATGCTTCTAGGTGCGACTCTTCATTCAGCACCGGCATGATGACGGTTACCGCAGGGCTTGACACGGCCATGATTAGTCGATCGTGTCAGAGCCGGTGTGCACGTTGTAGGCGTTGATGACTTCAAGCGGATCGCCATCCATGATCAATTCGCCCTTTTCGATCCAGATCACGCGAGTGCAGGTATCAAGGATGGACTTCATGCTGTGGCTAACCAAAAATACGGTTCCAGCGCTGTCGCGCATCTCACGCATACGCGCCTCTGATCGGTTGCGGAACTCTTGGTCGCCAACCGCAAGAGCTTCGTCAATGATCAGAATGTCGTGGTCACGCGAGGCAGCGATAGCGAAGCGCAGGCGAGCCGACATGCCAGATGAATAGGTGCGCATCGGCAGGTCAATGAACTCTTCGAGCCCGGCAAACTTGGTGATTGCCTCGGTGTTGTCGAGCATGTCTTTGCGGCCGAAACCCATGGCGAGGCCACCGAGCAAAATGTTCTTCTCACCCGAAAGGTTTGGCAAAAGCACGGCTCCGACGCCGAGAAGTGCAGGCTTAGCCGATGCGTAAACCGCGCCACCCTGAATCGGGGTCAAACCGGCAATCGCGCGCATCAAGCTCGACTTACCCGAGCCGTTGCTGCCAATGATGCCGACCGATTCACCCTCGAAAACGGTGAAACTCAGACCCTTGACCGCGTGCACCTCGCGAAGGCGCAGCTTGCGTGAGAACAGACCGCCTCCGGCTCCGGCCTTGGTCGCTCGGCGACCGCTAGCGAAAACCTTGTAAATGATGTGAACGTCATCGACGACCACTACCGGCTTGTCGCTAACCGGACGAGCACTCTTCTTAGTCTTCGCGGCCATAACGCTCCTCCGCCTTCCAGAAGAATACGATTCCGAGCGCGAGGGTGAGCACTGCCCAACCAAGAGCTGCAAACCACATGAATGGGGTGGTCGAGTAACCGCTAACGCCAACGCCGCGAGCAAGACTCACGAAGATGTAAACCGGGTTGTACTTCTCGATCTCGAGCGCGATCGGATAGTCCTTGAGCACGCGCTCCATGTTGAAGAAAATACCGCTGGTGTAGAACACGATTCGAATAATGAACGGAATGAGTTTGGTGAGGTCTTGCACGTGCACGGTTAGTCGGGCAGAAACCAACGCTAGGCCAGTGCTGAACATGACCATGAGCAAAGTGATTGGAATAAGCAGCAGCCAGTTCCAGGTAATCGGCTGGGCGAAAACGATCCAGGTGACCAGGAGCAAGACCATCTGAGGTAGCAGATTGAAGACCTGCTGGATGGTTGCCTGAACCGGAAGCAGCATTCTCGGGAAGCTCAGCGAACGAACCAGACCTAGGTTGCCCGTTACCGAACCGGCACCGGCTCCGAAAGCTCCCGAGATGAACGAAAACAAAAATACGCCGGTAAACAAGAACGGAATGTAGTTCTCTGGGCGGCTTGCCCCCATGAGGACACCAAAAATGAGGCCGTAGACCAACGCCTGGATGGTAGGCAGAAGGACGGTCCACCAGCGGCCGAGGCGATTTTTAGCATTAGCAGCTTCGCTGTTGAAGCGAGCCATGGTGAACGCAAAGTCGCGGCGCTTCCAGGCTTCGGCTAGGTATTCGAGAAGGGCCGGGCGAGCGCCAACGCGCTTCAGTCCGTGTTCCCGTGCGTAGTCGGCGAGACTCATTCGGGCTCCTTCGGTTCGTAGATTTTCTAGTGAAAGTCTACCGCCGAGGGGCTTCAGACCGGCTTAGGCGAGGGTGGCTACTTCTTTATTTCAGCGTCGAATTTGGCCTGAATATCGGCGTGAATCTTGCCGAAATTTGGGTAAACCGGGTCATAGATCGGCGGTGTGATATTCAAAGACTTGATGCCGTAGGCCTTCGCCTTGCCAGCTAGGTTCTTGTATTCAAAGAGCATGCCGCTTGGGATGTCTGTCTTAACCAGCTCCTTGCCCGCAGACATGATCTGCTGCACGCGGCTGAGCACGTTGGCAGGGTCCATTTGCTTCAAGACCTGATCTTCAACTTCGTGCTGGCGTCGCATGCGGTCATAGTCGTTGGTGCTGTGACGCGAACGTGCGTACCAAAGGGCCGTGTAGCCATCCATGTGCTGTTGGCCAGCTTCAATCCAGCCCTTGACGTCCGAAAGGTCGTCTTTTTGACCACCGATTGGTAGGCGCTGTTGCACGTTGATGTCGATGCCACCGAGCGCATCGATGAGACTCGAGAAAGCCGCCATGTCGACGATCACGTAAGACTGAATCTTCAGACCGGTCGCGTATTGAACCGCATCACGGGTTGCTTCGACACCTGGGGTAGAGCCGCGCTTGACCGCATCCGGGTATAGGTTTGCGTGGTTGTCGGTGACGTCTTTGTAGATCGCATTAATCAAACACTCGAGACCACAGTTCCAACCGTTTGGATAAACCTTGAGCATCGGCGAACCGGCTACAAAACCGACGTGCTGTAGGTTTCGCGGAAGACCGATGTTGACCGCCTGGCCGGTGGCCGCGTTAATACTGATTACCGAGATGCTGTCAGGTCGAATTCCGAAACGATCACGACCACTGTCGGCACCGAGAAGCATGATGTTGTAACGGCCGTCGACCGGTGTGGTGAAGCCGCTCTGATTGAAGATCGAACCAATCGCACCGGCCGAGACGCCAGCGGTGTTGCCAGCCCAGGAAAGACCTGAGGTTCCAAGCACCGCAGCCATCGCAAGACCGGCAAATGCGATCCAGCGCTCGCGCTTATAGAGTCGACCGAGGCGCATCAAACGCAAGGTGTCGATTGCGAGAACCGCGAACAAGAGACCGTAGATTCCGAGAATCAGAGCCAGAAAACCGAAGACAAAGTTGACCGGAATCAGTCGGAACAGCAAACCGTTTTTGTCAACCAAGCCAACAATGATTGTGACCAAGGCGATGACCCAAAAGCCGAGTGTTGCCGTGATTCCTACGCGGGCAAGTTTGCGATTTCCGGCGACAAGCTGAGCAGAACCCGGAACCACGAGGGTAAGCAAAATAAGCCACCAAGCGCGCTTATACAGCTGCTCCGGGGTGACTCGCTCGACCTTACGGAATGGACCTAGATTTGAGATTTGAGCTTCGCATTCTTCTCGGCGACCTGCTCTTTAAGCGATTCGCCATAGGCCGACATCGCAGCAGAAAGCTTCGAATCTGAAGAACCAAGGATGCGTGCCGCAAGCAAGCCCGCGTTCTTGGCACCGTTGATTGAGACGGTTGCAACCGGGATGCCGGCCGGCATCTGCACGATTGAAAGTAGCGAGTCCATGCCGTCTAGCTTGGCTAGCGCCACCGGAACACCGATGACCGGCAAGGTGGTGACCGAGGCAACCATGCCTGGCAGGTGCGCTGCGCCGCCGGCTCCGGCGATGATCACCTTGAGGCCACGACCGGCAGCAGCCTTACCCCACTCGATCATGCGCTCTGGGGTTCGGTGTGCCGAAAGCACCTCGACTTCGTATTCGATGCCAAAGTCCTTCAGGACCTGAGCCGCGTCTGACATGACCGACCAGTCTGAATCTGAGCCCATGATTACACCGACAACTGGGTTTGACATGCGTGGCTCCTTAGAAATCTGACAACTTTGAAATTTTACCTAGCCGAAGCTGATTATCCGCGGAGCAAAACGGCCGCAGCGCCCTTGGCTTCGGCGAGCGCGAATTCCAAATCATCCGAAACTACGGTGACGTGGCCCATCTTTCGACCGGCGCGAGCCCCCTTGCCATAGGTGTGCACCTTGGCGGTTGGGTGTGCGGCGAGCGCCTTGTCGTAGGCCTGAACGAAGTTGTTCTTATCGTCGACGCCAAGCAGGTTGACCATCACGGCGTGAGCCGCAGTTGGTTCGGTTGAACCGAGCGGCAGGTCTGAAACGGCACGGATGTGCTGCTCGAACTGGCTGGTTACCGAACCTTCGATGCTGAAGTGGCCGGAGTTATGTGGGCGCATTGCCAACTCATTGATTAGGAGTCGACCATCGCGGGCTTCAAACATCTCGACAGCCATGACACCGGTGACTTCGAGGCCTTCGGCAACCTTGCGGGCGATCTCGGCGGTTGCCTCGAGGGTGTCGGCACTGGCATCCGGGGCCGGTGAAATAACAACCGAGCAGACACCATTTTCTTGGATCGTTTGCACCAACGGCCAAGCCTTGAACTCACCGCTTGGGCGGCGTGCGCTGAGCTGTGCGAGTTCGCGAACGAAGTCGACCTTCTCTTCGGCCAGCAGGCTGCCACCGTATTGCGCGAGATTGCTCAACCAGTCGATGGCGTCGTCGGATGAGCGAACTACACGAACACCCTTGCCGTCATAGCCGCCGATCGGAGTCTTCAGAATGGCAACGCCGCCGTGGGTATCGATAAAGGTCTGCAGGGCATCGGCATCCTGAATTTCGGCCCAAGCTGGCATCGGCAAACCGAGTGCACCGAGACGCTTGCGCATCTTGAGCTTGTTCTGAGCGAAGGCGAGAGCCTTACTCGGCGGGTTGACCTTCACACCCTCGGCCTCGAGAGCCTCGAGCACCGGCAGCGGAACATGCTCGTGATCAAAGGTGATGACATCTACTGTTTGGGCAAACTCACGAACCACATCTAGGTGGGTGTAATCGCCTACCTGAGTGGTGGCGAGAGCGGCTGAAGAGCCTTCGGCTTCGGCGAGCACTTTGAGTTCGAGACCCAGGTTGATTGCCGGCGGTGTCATCATGCGGGCCAACTGGCCGCCACCGATTACGCCTACAGAAGCCATGACACCAATCCTTTGTTCGTCTGCTTCTAGTTTAAAGCTTCGCGACTAGGCCCTGGATCTCGGCCACCAGTTTCTTGGCCTTCGGAAGTGGAGGCAGTTCGACTATTTCGCCGCCAACGATGGTGAGTTGAATCTTGCGGCGATCACCCAACTGCACGTCAGTCACCTGAGCAAAGTTTGCCTCGACTCGACGCTGACCCATGAGTCCCGAACGATAGAGCACCCGGGTGGTGAAAATGTCGACATAGGCGCTTAGGTAACGCAGCACCGGGATGAGCCACAAAAACAGCGCGATGGCACCGGCCACCGTATAGAGGGCGATGTTCATCCACTGCTCGGGCAAACGACCGCTGTAGAACGAAACCACGAAGCTCGCTGCCGCTAGAGCCAAGAACGGTAAGAAGAGGCGAATCGCGCGCGGGCGAATGCGGGCGAGGCGACGTGACTCAATAAAGCTTTGGCTCATGACTCAATTGTGTCGCAGATGAACGATGTCACCCGCCGAAACCGCAAACAGTTCTCGTGCACCGTCGGGTTGAATCAAGATTCTGCCGGTTTCATCGATGCCGACTCCATTGCCGGTCACCTCTTGATCTCCCGGCATCATCGCGCGAACTCGGCGACCGATTGACCCGCAGCGGGCTACCACTTCGTCGCGAAGGCCACTCGCCACCGCGTCTCCCCCGGCCTCTACAAATCGCAAATACAGGGCTCGAAGTTCGCCCAGGTAGGCGGCCAAAATCTTGTCATTCGAAAGGTCGGTCGACTCGCCAGTCACCGGCGAGCCAAGCTTCGCTTGCTCGAGTGCAATCGAGGTGGCGGTTTCGACCGGCAGTTCATCCTGGTTCTGACTGATGTTGATGCCGGCACCGATGACCACACCCGAAAAGTCACTGACAAGTTCACTCAGGATTCCCGAAATCTTGAGCTCGCCAACCAACACATCGTTTGGCCACTTCACGGCCACACTTTCATCTGGGATGAACTGCCCGACCGCGCGGGCCATCGCCAAGCCGGCGAGTAACGGCAACCAGCTAAATGAGGTCGGCGGCAAGGCCTGCCCTGTGGCCGAGTTTGGCTTCAGCAATACCGATATGGCGAGTGAGCTACCCGCCGGTGATGACCACTGACGACCGGTGGCGCGACCGCGACCGGCGGTTTGATGACCCGAAACCAAGACACTCAGGTCGGGGCGATCGGTGGCAACCGCAACTAGGTCGGTGTTGGTTGAACCGGTGCTGTCGACATAGTCGAGGCGGTTAACCAGTTGACGACTGAGCTCAAAATCCATGTGGTTAAGGCTATCGGGTGACCCCAAAACCCCGCAGCACTGTAGGAAGTTAACAGCAGAATTAGCGATTCACAGTGGCAAACCTTCAACAGTTTTAGGGGTTTCGCTGGCTAGAGTGGTTTTCATGGCTGAAGAAATGACCTACACAACCGCGATTCGTCTGAACCCAGACATCGCTACCACCGCGGGCAAGCTCGAAGACATGCGCAACCGTTACCACCAGGCTGTGCACGCGAGCGGCGAGGCTGCGATTGCCAAGCAGCACGCTAAGGGCAAGAAGACTGCCCGCGAGCGCATCGAGATGCTGCTCGACCCAGGTTCATTCGTCGAGCTAGACGAGTTCGTTCGCCACCGTTCAACCGCCTTCGGCATGGACAAGAACCGTCCTTACGGTGATGCTGTAGTCACCGGTGTCGGAACCATCCACGGTCGCCAGGTCGCACTTTTCTCACAGGACTTCACCATCTTCGGTGGCTCACTCGGTGAGGCAGCCGGAAACAAGATCATCAAGGTCATGGACCTAGCCATCGCCACCGGTGTTCCGATCATCGGAATCCTCGACTCGGGAGGCGCTCGCATCCAGGAGGGTGTGGTTGCCCTAGGTAAGTACGGCGAAATCTTCAAACGCAACACCATGGCATCGGGCGTTATTCCTCAGATTTCAATCATCATGGGCCCTGCCGCCGGTGGAGCCGTTTACTCGCCTGCGCTAACCGACTTCGTGATCATGGTCGACAAGACCTCAAACATGTTCGTGACCGGCCCAGATGTGATCAAGGCCGTTACCGGTGAAGACGTTGGCATGGAAGAGCTCGGTGGTGCACGCACCCACAACCAGACCTCTGGTGTTGCTCACTACCTAGCCGAGGATGAGGTCGACGCAATCGACTACGCTCGCTCGCTGCTCAGCTACCTGCCTGAAAACAACCTCTCTGAGACCGTGGTTTACGCGGCCGAGGGTGAACTTGAAATCACGGATGAAGACCAGAAGCTCAACACCATCATCCCTGACTCACCAAACCAGCCGTACGACATGCGCGCGGTCATCGAGTCAATCGTTGATGGCCACGAGTTCCTCGAGGTTCAGCCTCTTTTCGCTCCGAACATCTTGATCGGTTTCGCTCGCGTCGATGGTCGCAGCGTCGGCATCATCGCCAACCAGCCACAGCAGATGGCCGGAACCCTGAACATCGAGGCCGGCGAAAAGGCCGCTCGTTTCGTTCGCTTCTGTGACGCGTTCTCGATTCCAATCATCACCCTGGTTGACGTTCCTGGTTACCTACCGGGCACCGACCAGGAGTGGGCCGGCGTCATCCGCCGCGGTGCCAAGTTGCTCTACGCCTACGCCGAAGCAACCGTTCCACTGGTCACCGTCATCACCCGCAAGGCTTACGGAGGCGCATACATCGTTATGGGCTCGAAGCAGCTCGGCGCCGACATCAACCTCGCTTGGCCAACCGCCGAGATCGCGGTTATGGGTGGCCAGGGTGCGATCAACATTCTTTACCGCAACGAGATCAAGGCCGCCGAAGAGGCGGGCCAGGATGTTGCTGCAGTGCGTGCCCGCCTAGCCGCGGAATACACCTACAACGTGGCCAGCCCATTCTTGGCTGCCGAGCGTGGCGAGCTGGATGGAATCATCGAGCCGGCCGCTACCCGCATCCAGGTAATCAAGGCGCTTCGTGCACTGCGCACCAAGCGTTCGAGCTTGCCACCGAAGAAGCACGGAAACATTCCACTGTAATGAGCGGAAAGCACGTGGCCGAAGAAGGCAAAGAGGCTAACCTGCAGGATGCCCTGCAGGTAGTTCGCGGCGCCCCGACGGCCGAAGAACTAGCAACCGTGATTGCAGTGTTGGCTGCCGCGCACGCGGAAGAAGAAGCATCGGCCACCGGCTTTGAGCGCAAACTCAAGTCATCCTGGTCGCGAAATGCGGCCGTGATGCGCCCGGCAATCGTTCCTGGTCCTGGCCAGTGGCGCGGTGCTTATCGTTCTGGTCTCAACTAGAGCCCACCAGCTAAAACTTTCTTCTATTTTTGCGTTTTCTCAGTAGGCTTTCATCAAGCCAACGAGTAAAGGAAACGCAATGACGCGCACACCATCACAGATCGACAAAATCGCCGATGCTTGGGTAGACAGGATCGCCGAACTTCAGCCGACTTTCGCAACCTACATCGGTCGCCCGGGTGGCGACGACAAGCTCGATGACCACTCGCCAGAGGCCGACGAGGTCATGCACGGCGAAATCAAAAAGGTATTGGCTCAGCTGGCCTCCGCTACCCCAACCGACAAGGTCGATGAGGTCACGCTCGACGCGATGACCCGCGACCTAGAGCTCGGAGTCGAACTTCACGATGCCAAGGTAGAACGCCGCAACCTCAACAACATCGCTTCGCCGGCACAGGGCATCCGTGACATCTTTGACCTATCGAAGACCGACACCGAGGGCGATTGGCAGAACTTAGTGGCTCGCATGAATGCGGTTGCCGGTTCGCTAGATGGTTACATGCGCAGCCTGCGTCTAGGCATCGACGCCAAGGACACCCCGGCCCGTCGCCAGGTGTTGACCAATATCGAGCAGGCCGAACAGATCGCAGCAGCGGATGGCTTCTTCAAGACCTTCGCGGCTAACGCCAAACTGAGCGATGGTGAACTGCCGGCCAGCCTAAAGGCCGAGGCCGAGAAGGCAGCCGATGCAGCAACCGCCGGCTATGCAAAGTTTGTCGACTTCTTGAAGCACGAGCTCCTGCCAGCTGCAAACGAAGAGGATGCCATCGGCCGCGAGCGCTATGCGCTGTTCAGCCGCAGCTTCTTGGGCGCCAAGGTCGACCTTGACGAGACCTACGAGTGGGGTAAAGAAGAACTTGCTCGCGTAACCGCAGAGCAAGAAGCGGTCGCTCGTGAAATCAAGCCGGGCGCAACCGTGCTCGAAGCCATCGAATTCTTGGATAACGACCCAAGCCGCAAGCTGCACGGCACCAAGGCGCTGCAAGAGTGGATGCAAAACCTTTCAGACACCGCAATCGCGAAGTTGAGTGGAACCCACTTCGACATCGCCGAGCCTCTAACGAAGCTCGAGTGCATGATTGCTCCGACTCAGTCGGGCGGCATCTACTACACCGGCCCAACCGACGACTTCAGCCGCCCAGGACGCATGTGGTGGTCGGTGCCGGTAGGCGTCGAAGAGTTCGACACCTGGCGTGAAACCACCACCGTTTATCACGAGGGCGTTCCGGGTCACCACCTTCAGGTTGCGCAGGCGGTCTATAATCGCGAAGAGCTAAACACTTGGCGTCGACTTGCCTCTTGGACTTCTGGTCACGGCGAGGGCTGGGCCCTCTATGCCGAGCGCCTAATGGCAGATCTTGGCTTCTTGGATGACCCGGGCGATCGCCTAGGCATGCTCGATGGTCAGCGCATGCGCGCCGCTCGTGTGGTTCTAGACCTTGGTGTTCACCTGGGCAAGCCACGCCTCGATGGCACCGGCAAGTGGGACTTCGACTATGCCCTCGACTTCATGGGTAAGAACGTAAACATGAGTCCAGAGTTCGTGCAGTTCGAGGTGCTTCGCTACTTCGGTTGGCCAGGTCAGGCGCCAAGCTACAAGATCGGACAGCGCATCTGGGAGCAGACCCGTGACGAATACGCCGCTCGCAAAGGTGCCGCGTTCGACATCAAAGAGTTCCACCGCGAGGCGCTAAACCTCGGCGGTCTCGGCCTAGACACACTCCGCAAGGCATTGCTGGGTTAATAAGTTCGTTAACGCGTATCCCCCAAAGAGGGGATAGGTTTTTGCAACCCAAGATGTTCGGCGATTGTCATACTGGATTTAAAGGCAGTTGGCACGTTGATTTGGGGATTGTGCAAAACACCTGGGGTGGGTTTGAGAGGCGAATGCCAATCGAACTCTTGGGGATTGTGAAGGTGGCTCTTAGGAGCCACCTTTCGCATTTAACGGGTAGTCGGTTTAGCTGAGCTTCAACCAGAGATCAGGCGCAGACTCGCCTGGGCGAATCGCGGCGACGGTGATTCGCCATTCCTCGCCTTGCGGGGCACGAACAGTCAGGCGCCCGGCCGAAACGTTGACAAAACTGGCCGCTACACGATTCAGAATCAGCTGGCGCTCTGCCTCCGACAGCCCAGACAGGCCGCCCTCATCTAGCACCAATACTTCGACACCGCGCTGGCGGGCATCCTTGATTGCCTTGCGCATGGCGTCGTTCAACAACGCCTCGCCACGAATCTCATCGCGAAGGCCAGCTTCGAGTAACAGTGCTTCGCTCTTCTGCTGTTCGGTTAGCGCACCGCCGAGAGCCGCGATTAGGTTCAGTGCCGGCAAAGCGGTTCGCAGAGTCTTCTCTAGAAGGGTCGATCGCACCTGGCTTGCAGCCTCGATAGCTGCGGTTTCAGCCGCCGAGACCTCGGCGAGACGGTTGAGTTCGTTGGTCGAACGCACTGCGCGCTCGACACCAATAGAAACGGCATGCCCGGTGACAATCAGCGAGAGCACGCCCGGCAGACCGGTGCTAGCCAAACTGGCAACCCCACCCCACATGGCAATTTCGCCAACCAAGATGATCAAGCCAAACCAAGCGAGCATGCGCTGGCCTCGAACTGCCATGCCACCCAGGATGGTTCCGACGCCCAGAACATACCAAGTGGCATAGTCGGTGAGGTGCGCGGGGTCCAGCTGAGTGTTAATCGCGAGAGGAATTAGTGCGCAGATCACCACGTCGACCACGGCGATGAGTTTTGGCATGGCTCGACTGCGACCGACCGCGATGGTCGGAATCAAAATTGCGACGTAGGCAACTAAGGCCACAATGACTATCTCTGGGCGGTCGTTCTTGTTGATCCACACGATTCCAAGTACGGCGTGAAAGAGTCCAAAAATTAGACCGAAGAAACTGAGCAACCAAGTGGGAACCTTAAGCATCGGCACCCCATTCGAGAATGATGTTGGCGCCGTCACCCGGGCGGCTGTCGATGAAGACACGCCCTCCGGCAAGCTCGACTCGTTCGATGATTGAAACGCGAATGCCGAGGCGGTTCTTCGGCACGCGGGACATTCTGAAGCCTCGCCCGTCATCCTTGATCACTATCTTGATTCCGGTCTTGTGCCCCTTTAGGACTAACGATCGAGATGCTCGGTCACCCGCGTGCTGCTGCGAGTTTGCAATAGCCTGCAAGGTGGCTTCGGTTAGCGCGGAAGCGACTGACTCTGGAATCAGAACACCGTCAACCTCAGAAATCGAGACGGACAAGTTTGGATCCTGTGTTCGAGCGATGTTGTCTAGGGCAGCAAAGAAGTTTCCGGCCGCAATCGAACCCAAACGGTTGCTGTCGGGTGAAGTGTTTAGTGCGGTAATGGCCGTGATGGCTAGATTTGCCACCGACTGCTGCTCTTCGACAGTCTTGGCCTTCGCGGCCAATAGCAAGGTGGTCAACACCTTGTCGTGCACGAGCGCATCGAGTCTAGACTTCTCGCGGGTTTCGGCTTCGGCTCGAGCCTGTTCGGCCGCCGCCGCAATCTTGCGGGCAGATGCTTCGTCTACCTTGGATGCCTCATAGCGAGTCACCAAAATAAGTGACCCCAACAACGCGGCAAACAAGAAGGTCAGCAAGGTGTCTTGGATATTCAGCCAAACGTCTACCCCACCGTAGGCCGGAAAGAATCTGGCAATAAACCAATAAGTGTCTAGGGCCACAAAGAACCAGATCGCTCGCACCGGAGGCAACCCGGCGAATGCTGCCACCGCGGCCAAACCGACACCCCACCAAGCCCACGGATACATGCCCTCTGGCATTACCTGACCGGCTGGCAAAGCCAAGAACCAGGTGACGATTACCGCCTCGATGGAGCGCGCATACCAACGCTGCCAAAAACGGTTATGCCCCGAAAAGAAAGCGGCATAGATCAAACCAAGCTGGCCAACCCCAACCAGAACGAAGCCCGGCCAAAAGAACCAAGGGTTGAGAATGTCGCGTTGAGACCACGCGTTGAGCAGCATTTGGATGCCGACCGCGAGGCCACCGATTGAGAAGATTTTGGCGAGCAGGATGTTTACGCGACCAACGGCAAACCGCTCGGGGCCGGATGCCGCAATCAGGTCGAAAAAGTTGTATTTAGAGAGATTCGCCATCGATCAATCCGTCTTCAACCGCGCGCAAGTAAAGCTCGGTCTTGGTGCCGGCCGGTCGACCGATGCTCGAGTATTTGCTGCGAACCCGGTCGATGTGCTCTTTCACCGTGCTGTAGCCGACACCGAGTTCGAAGGCAACCTGCTTTAGAGCAAACCCGGATGCGTACAGCGCAAGCACTTGTCGCTCGCGCGGCGAGAGGTTGGCCTGTTCTTTGAAGTTGAAGTCGGCGTCGATTGCGGCTGCCGCCTCTGGCGAGTTGACGTAAACGCCGTTGGCCACAAATTGAATGTTGCTGACCAAATCGGCCATACTCTGTGACTTCTTGACCACACCGGCTGCACCGGCACGAAGCGCAGCCGATACCAACGCCGCCTTGTCGGCAATGCTGAACACCAAAACCTGTGCCCCCGCATCAATAATCGCGCGCACATTGTTCTCGACCGCTGAACCGTCGGCTAGCGAAAGGTCAAGTACTACGACGTCACAGTTCAGCGGATTGCGAGTGGCAAGCAGCTCGGCGACCGTGCCGGCACCACCACAGTAAGTCAGCCCCGCCTCTTCACACGCACCCTTGAGACCAAAACGCACAGCGTCATGGTCGTCAACGATCGCTACGCAAATCTCTTGCGCGAGATCTAGGTGCGGCAGCGCGTTCATGGATGCTACTTGCGAACCAAACTGGCCACCGCTTCAACGTGGTGGGTGTGTGGGAACAAGTCGAATGCACGAAGTGACTTGAGTTCGTAGCCACCTTCGATAAGCGGCTTTAGGTCACGGGCCAGAGCGATTGGGTCGCAGGCAACGTAGACAATGTGCTTTGGCTGGATGTCTAGAATCTGACCGACTACCTTGGCACCTGCACCGGCACGCGGTGGGTCAAGGATGATGGTTGCGTTGCGCGGGCTCGCGGTCTTGCCGCCCTTGTCTAGATTGCCAACGCGCTCGTTCAAGAAACGTTCGACAGGAGCACAGACTGCCTTGGCCTTGGCCAAGTCGGCGAGGTTTAGCGTGGCGTCATCCGTGGCCTGACGGAATGACTCGACCGAGGTGATGCGAAGGTCGTTGCCAAACTTTGCGGCGAGCGCGCCAGAGAACAAACCAACTCCACCGTAAAGGTCTAGGTTGTCGGCTTCTTTATCGATGCCAACTGCAGCAACCATTTCGGTGACCGCACTCGAGAGCACCTCGGCAGCCTTCTTGTGAACCTGCCAGAAACCACCACCGCTGATGCGGAAGGTGCGGCCGGCAACGCGCTCGATGAGACGTTCGTCGCCCTTTAGCTTGCTGTCGATCTTCCACTGCACCTGTCCGGTGCTTGAAGCTGCCAGTTCGATCTTCTTTACGTTCTGGAAGTTCTTGTTGTGCATCTCTAGCTCGCGAAGATCTTCGACGGCTAGCGGAAGGTCCTTGACCTTGATGACTTCGTGGCTGCGCTCACGGAATGGGCCGACGGTGCCGGCCTCGTCTACGTGAAGCTGCATGCGGGTGCGGTAACCGAGGCCATTTGCCTCATCGTCGCCAGGAGCCGCCTCGACAACTGGACGCAGCTTGATGCCGGCCATGCGGTCTAGGGCTTCTTCTAGAACATCAGCCTTTAGCTCGCGCTGGCGAGCAAGTTTGATGTGACCGAACTCCGCGCCACCGGCACCCTGAGGACCAGCCTGCTTCCAAACCTGAGGAACGCGGTCACCCGAAGGCTCGATGATTTGAATCGGTTCGGCTCGGCAGAACGAGCCGCCACGGTCTTCATAGACCTGAGCTAGAACCTTCTCGCCAGGCAGCACGTGCGAGACGAAAACCACGCGACCGTCGTGACGGGCGACAAAGATACCGCCATGGGCAACTTTTTCGATGGTTAGTGTTAGATTCTGGCCGACCCAGTTCGTTGTTTTACTCACCTAGCAAGATTACCCTGCCGCACCGACAAGCCCAAGGTGCTTCATCTGTCAGACTTATCGGGTGACCAAACTCATCCTTGCCTCGACCTCGCCAGCCCGCCTCGCTTTGCTCCGTGCCGGCGGCATCGAACCGGTGACCATTGCCCCTGGCGTCGACGAGGATGCGGTTGCCGAACGCGCAACTCAGATGGGTCTGATTTCAAACACCGCAGAGATGGTGCACGTCTTGGCAAAGGCTAAGGCCGAGGCGGTGGTTGACCACCCGGATGCCCGTGGCGGCATGATTATCGGCTGTGACTCATCCTTGGAATTTGATGGCGAAGCCCTCGGCAAGCCACACGAACCAGAGGTAGCCCGTGAGCGCTGGTTGGCGATGCGTGGCCGCTCGGGAAAGCTTTATTCGGGTCACTGGGTGATCGATAACCGCGACCCTCGCCCTGCCGTGCTTGCCCCTTCGGTGGGTCACGTGTCGGTTGCCACCGTGAACTTTGCCGATATCACCGAGCGTGAGATTGATGCCTACGTTGCCACCGGCGAACCGCTCAAGGTTGCCGGTGCATTCACCATTGATGGCCTCGGCGGCGCTTTCTTGAAGTCGATCGAGGGCGATGCCCACACGGTCATCGGCTTATCGCTGCCAACCCTGCGCGAACTGGTGCGCTCACTCGGCGTCGAGTACACCGACCTGTGGAACCTGAGTTAGCAGTCTTCACAGTACTTTCGTGATTTTTTTGTGATTTCGCGCCAATAAAACCGGGAGATTAGTCAATAGGCTTGGAAGCATGACTACGTCAAAGAAAATCACCAAGGTACTAATCGCAAACCGCGGCGAAATTGCCGTTCGAATTGCGCGCGCAGCCAAGGATGCCGGCATTCTGTCGGTAGCCGTTTATGCAGATCAAGACCGCGATGCAATGCACGTGAAGTTGGCCGACGAGGCTTACGCTCTGCACGGCACCACCGGCCCTGAGACCTACCTCGTGATCGACAAGATTCTTGGCGTAGCAAAGAAGTCAGGTGCCGACGCAGTTCACCCTGGCTATGGTTTCTTGGCCGAGAACGCCGAGTTTGCAACCAAGGTAATCGAGGCTGGCCTAATCTGGATCGGCCCATCACCGAAGGCGATTGAGCAGCTTGGTGACAAGGTTTCTGCCCGTCACGTTGCCGAGCGCGCAGGCGCACCACTTGCCCCGGGAACCCTTGACCCAGTGTCAGGCGCAGCCGAGGTTCTAGATTTCGTTGCCAAGCATGGTCTGCCGGTTGCCATCAAGGCAGCTTTCGGTGGCGGTGGCCGCGGCATCAAGGTTGCTTATAAAGAAGAAGAAGTAGCCGAGCTATTTGAATCAGCCACCCGTGAGGCCATTGCGGCCTTCGGTCGTGGCGAGTGCTTCGTTGAGAAGTACCTTGAGAAGCCACGCCACGTTGAGACCCAGTGTCTAGCCGACGCCTACGGAAACGTAGTTGTAGTTTCGACTCGAGACTGCTCACTTCAGCGTCGTCACCAGAAGTTGGTCGAAGAGGCTCCGGCCCCGTTCCTAACCGACGACCAGGTTCGTCGCCTATACGAGTCTTCAAAGGCGATCTTGAAAGAGGTTGGCTACCAGGGTGCCGGAACCTGTGAGTTCCTTGTTGCCCAGGATGGCACCATCTCGTTCTTAGAGGTCAACACCCGCCTTCAGGTTGAGCACCCGGTTTCTGAAGAGGTAACCGGCATCGACCTAGTGCGCGAGCAGTTCCGCCTAGCCGAAGGTGGCGTGCTCGACTACGCCGACCCTGTGGTCAAGGGGCACTCATTCGAGTTCCGCATCAACGGTGAGGATGCCGGCCGCAACTTCATGCCAGCACCTGGCCCAGTTCATGTGTTCAAGGCACCTTCGGGCCCTGGCGTTCGCGTAGACACTGGTGTTGAATCAGGCGATGTCATCTCTGGCTCATTCGACTCAATGGTCGCCAAGCTAATCGTTACCGGCGCAACTCGTGAAGAAGCACTTGCTCGTTCACGTCGCGCACTTGCCGAGATGGAAGTTGCCGGTCTACCAACCGTGCTTCCTTTCCACCGCAAGATCGTCAACGATCCTGCCTTCATCGGCCACCAGAACACCAACAAGTTCGGCATCTACACTCGCTGGATTGAGACCGAGTTCGTCAACGACATCCCAGCCTGGTCTGGCGTGGCCGAGATTGGCGCAGAGCCAGCCGAGCGCAACAACGTTGTGGTTGAGGTCGATGGCAAGCGAGTAGAGGTTTCACTACCTAAGCGCCTACTGAGCGGCGGCGCAGCTGCCGGCCCAGTGGCTCACGCACCAAAGCGTGCTTCACACGGATCTTCATCAGGCCCAACCTCAAGCGGCAACGCGGTGAAGGCTCCGATGCAGTCAACCGTCGTTAAGGTAGCCGTTGCCGTAGGTGACACCGTTGCCGAAGGCGACCTAGTAATCGTGCTCGAAGCCATGAAGATGGAACAGCCGATGAACGCTCACAAGGCCGGAACCGTCAAGTCGATCACCGCTGTGGTTGGCGAAACCGTTCCTGCCGGAACCGTTCTTCTAGAACTCGAGTAATACTCCCCTTGTAAGCGAAATGGCCTCCCTGCTGGGAGGCCATTTCCTTTAAAGCTTTAGTTGAGCGGGCTGTGCAGCGCGCGAGCGGCGTCACTGATTGAGCCAGATAGCGATGGGTAAACGGTGAAGGTTTCGGCAAGTTCATCCACGGTCAAACGGTTCTCGATAGCGATAGCGATTGGGTAGATCAGGTCTGATGCGCGCGGTGCAGCGACCACGCCGCCAATAACGGTGCCACCGGTTGAACAAATCAGCTTGATGAAACCTTCGGTTAGCCCCTGCATCTTGGCGCGTGGGTTGGTGGTTAGGTCGATCATCTCGACGTAGCCATTAACCTTGCCCTCCTTGATGTCCTTTTCCATCCAACCGACCGAGGCAATCTCAGGCGAGGTGAAAACGTTCGAAGCCACGTTGCGAAGTTCGGTTGGCACTGCAACGTCACCCATGGTGTGGAAGACGGCGGTGCGACCCTGCATGGCGCTAACCGAGGCAAGTGGCAAGAATGTGGTGCAGTCGCCGACCGCATAAACGTTGGCGCGTGAGGTTCGGGCAACCTTGTTGACCTGAACGTGACCAGATTCGGTCAAGACCACTCCGGCCTCTTCGAGACCAAGACCCTCGGTGTTAGGAATCGCGCCAACCGCCATGAGGCAGTGTGAGCCCTTGATGACGCTGCCGTCGGCCAGGGTTACCTCAACGCCTGAACCGGTGTTGACCACCTTGTCGGCGCGGGTGTTCGACTTGATGTCGATGCCGTTGCCGCGGAAAACGCGCTCGATTAGGTCGGCTGCGTCGTTGTCGTTGCCAGGCAGAACCTTGTCGCGGCTGGAAACCAGGGTTACCTCGCTGCCGAGGGCACGGTAAGCAGATGCGAACTCGGCACCGGTTACACCAGAACCGACCACGATCATGTGCTCTGGTAGTTCATCCAAGTTATAAAGCTGGGTCCAGGTGAGGATGCGGTCGCCATCTGGCTTGGCATCTGGAAGCTGACGAGGGTGCGCGCCAACGGCAATGATGATGGTCTTGGCTTCCATCTTCTCTGGCTTGCCGCCATCGGCCGGGGTCGCGATTACGTGGTGGTTGCCATCGAGCTTTCCTGAACCATGAATGACGCGAACGCCCTCCTTGACCAGGGTCTCGAGCATGTCTGAAGATGACTCTTCTGCGAGGTCGAGAAGACGACGGTTGACCTGCGCTAGATCGATCTCAATCTTTGGCTTGACCGACTGACCGGCAAATGAAAACTTCACACCTAATGTGGTTGCGTGAGCCACGCGCTGAGCCGCCTCGGCGGTAGCGATAAGAGTCTTTGACGGCACCACGTCGGTTAGCACCGCAGCGCCACCGATTCCGTTTCTTTCGATGAGGGTGACATCTGCTCCGAGCTGTACGCCGGCTAGTGCCGCTTCGTATCCGCCAGGGCCGCCGCCGATGATGACAATGTGGTGCTTCTTAGTTTTTTCAGTGCTCACCCTTTTATTCTGCCAGTCGTAGACTCGAACCATGACAAATCCGTTTGAGCTGGCCAATGAAGCCGCAGCAAAAATCGCCGAACTTACCGGAGTCGCAAAGCACGATATCGCGCTAACTTTGGGCTCTGGCTGGGCAAAGGCCGCCGATCTGATCGGCGAAACCGTGGCCAGCATTGATGCCACGCAAATTCCAGGATTTCTTCCGCCAGCGGTACCAGGCCACGTGGCAACCATTCGCTCGATCAAGTTGCCAAACGATAAGCACGCGCTCATCCTTGGTGCTCGAAGCCACTATTACGAGGGTCACGGCGTGCGCCAGGTGGCTCACGGTGTTCGCACCGCGGCCGCTACCGGCGTGAAGATCATGATTCTCACCAACGGCGCCGGAGGCATCAAAGAGACCTGGAAGCCGGGCACACCGGTGCTAATCAGCGACCACATCAACCTCACCGCCGACAGCCCACTAGAGGGTGCCAAGTTTGTTGACCTAACCGACCTCTACTCGAAGCGACTTCGTGACATCGCTCGCACGGTCGATTCATCCTTGGATGAGGGCGTCTACTGCCAGTTCCGCGGCCCACACTACGAAACCCCGGCCGAAGTTCAGATGGCAAAGCACATCGGTGGCCACATCGTTGGCATGTCTACCGCCCTCGAGGCCATCGCCGCTCGCGAGGCGGGCATGGAGATTCTCGGCCTCTCGCTGATCACCAACCTGGCCGCCGGCATCCAGAAGACTCCGCTAAGCCACGAAGAAGTCATCCAAGCCGGCAAGGATGCCGAAATTCGCATCAGCGGACTATTGGCGGAGATCGTTTCGAAACTATGAGCCAGAACCTTGCCGATCTAATCGCGGCAGCCAGCGCTTGGGCCGATCAAGACCCAGATGTTGAAACTCGTGCCGAGCTCGAAGAGCTAATCGATAAGCGTGACGTCGCTGCTCTGAGTTCGCGTTTCGATGGTCGCCTAGAGTTTGGCACCGCAGGTTTGCGCGGCGAACTCGGTGCCGGCCCAAACCGCATGAATCGCGTTTTGGTGGCCCAGGCTGCTGCGGGCCTCGCCAAGTTTTTGCTTACCCAACCCGAATTCAACTCGGATGTCGAACCCCCAAGCGTGGTTATCGGCTTTGACGGCCGCATCAACAGCGCCGTGTTTGCGCGCGACTCTGCACAGATTTTGGCCGGGGCAGGCATCCGTGCCTTTCTATTTAATGGAGTAGTGCCGACACCGGTTTTGGCGTTCGCGGGTAAGCACCTCAACACTTCGGCGGCCATCATGGTGACCGCTTCGCACAACCCTCCGCGCGATAACGGCTACAAGGTTTACCTCGGCGGTAGCAATGGTGGTTCGCAGATCATCTCGCCAACCGACAAGATCATTGCCGGCCACATCGCCGACATTGCCAACACCAAGACCTTCAACGAGCTCAACAAGAGCGATGCGCTTGAAATGGTTGGCGACGAACTGCGACAGGCCTATGTTGCCGAGACCGCTTCGCTTACCGGCGAGGTCATCGACGGCGACAAGGTTCGCATCGCCTACACCGCAATGCACGGCGTCGGCTGGCACATCGTCGAATCGCTCTTCGAGTCAGTCGGACTGGCTAAGCCTGAGACCGTTTCGGCTCAGCTGCTGCCCGACGGCAACTTTCCGACCGTTGCTTTTCCGAACCCCGAAGAACCCGGAGCGATGGACTTGGCCCTCGAGGTTGGCCGCGATCGTCACGCCGACCTGATTCTGGCCAATGACCCAGATGCCGACCGTCTGGCGATTGCCATCAAGGATGCCGCCTACCCGACCGGATTCCGTCAACTCACCGGCGACGAGGTTGGGCTGCTGCTCGGCGATGAAATGGCTCGACGCGCGGTTGCCGATCGACGTTCGGGAAACCTGGCTTGCTCAATCGTTTCGAGCTCGGCCCTCGGCAAGGTTGCCGAACACTACGGCTTAGGCTTTCGCGAAACCCTCACCGGTTTCAAATGGATCTCGAAGGTGCCAGACCTGATCTTTGGTTACGAAGAGGCCCTCGGTTATTGTGTAGACGCCGAACACACCCCAGACAAGGATGGAATCTCGGCCGCACTTATCGTTGCCGACCTAGCCAATCGTCTCGCCGCTCAAGGCAAGACCATTGCCGACCGTCTCGATGACCTTGGCAAGCTATTTGGCCACTATGCCACCGGTCAGATTTCGATTCGCGTGACCGACCTTTCGGTTATCGCTGGGTTGATGGCCAAGTTGCGCGATGAGACCCCGGAAACCATCGACGGCTCGGTTGCTGCCTTCCGCGATCTAGCGCTTGGGGGCAACGGGCTTGCGCCTACAGACGGTGTTCGTTTCGACTTGGCCGACGGCCGACGAGTGATTGTTCGCCCATCAGGCACCGAACCAAAGCTCAAGTGTTATTTGCAGGCGGTTGGCTCATCCAAGGATGACGCGCAGCAGAAGCTAGCGGCCCTGAATGCCGCGATGAAGTCGATTCTTAGTTAGAGAATTCTGGCTCGATTAGAGCAACGAGGCCGAGAGCTTTTCGGTGATCTCTTCGAGGTCGAAGAAGTGCTCGATCGAGATGATTTCAGAAGGCAAACCCTGAAGCTGGTCGACCAAATCTGGCGTGGTCAAGATCACCTGTGCGTCGCGTGATTCACGCGCGATGGCAACGCTGGTGGCGTCGACGGTAGCGTCTACACCCAGCTGGCGCAGCACCTTCTCTGCATTCATTTTGAGCAAAACAGAGGTGCCGATACCCATCCCACACACGGCAATAATCTTCATACTTCTATTGTCACCCGAGGAATTAGAAGAGCAAGCGAATCTGGTCGTTGTGGACAGCATTTAACAAGTTATTCACAAACGCGCTGTCTCCGAGAAAGGTTGCCAGCTCGGCCATGATGTCGATGTGTGAACTGTGATCGACCGCGCAAAGCCCGATAACTAGGCGCACCGGGTCGTTTGCCTCGTTGCCAAAAATCACCGGTTCAGCGAGAGTCACCAGACTCAGACCAATTTCAATAACCGCCTCGGATGGTCGACCATGGGCAAGGGCAATACCCGGGGCTATCACGATGTATGGGCCATTTTCGACAACAGCATCAATCATCGATTCGGTGTATTCGGGAGTGGAGCGACCACTGGCAACCAGCAACTCCCCCGCCATCTCGATCGCATGTTCACGATCGAGCGCCACCGCGCCTACTCGAATCGAGTTTTCGGCGAAGGCGGCAGAC
>ERZ650301.19-NODE-19-length-30982-cov-9.090148_pt1 | contig 30982 bp, 37 predicted proteins | sample MGYA00376237_ERZ650301 | MGnify/ENA primary metagenome ERZ650301 (study PRJEB26733, sample SAMN07839255) | wastewater metagenome | biome: small river; feature: stream; material: water | place: USA: North Carolina | collected 2016-04-05 ...
AGGTGACCAGCGCCTGAACCAGTACAGGTAACCAGCGAAGGTGACCAGCAGAGGAAACCAGCGAAGGTGACCAGCGCCTGAACCAGTACAGGTAACCAGCGAAGGTGACCAGCAGAGGAAACCAAAGAACACAAACAATGCAAAAATATAGTACTTTTATTTGCAGAATACCGATAGATTTTATTTATGATGAAAGTGGTTTTATCTGGTTTTATTTGCCATAATAGAGCCATGCCAAGCAAAACGCAGGGCAACAAATTAACAGGAAAACAGCATTATGCAAAACGCAACAAAACAAACCGCCAAAGCCGCCGCCGTACTACTCGCAGGGGTTGCCCTCATGCTTACAGGGGCAGCGCAAGGGAGCGCCTTAATTATGGCCTCACCATTTATCATTTTAATGACAATCATTTGCGTGAAAGGTTAAGCCATGAAAACTAAGATTTTAAACGCCGTTATTTTCTCCGCATCATTCGCCGTGATTCTAGTTTGTATGCTAGAATATTTCGACTGTCTCACACGTTAAATTGTCAGCGAATAACCCTATAAATAATGGGGTTATTAGCGGGTAATTTCACCCGATATTGTCTTACAGGAATAAACACCATGACAAAACCAGCACAATACACAAAAACAGTCTTTATCACCAGCGAAAAACAATCCGAGCAGTTCGCAAAATTACGCATCGGGCAATGGGTCCACGGGTTAAGTCTTAACGGTCAATCCATGTTTTACCGTGGGCAGTTTTTAGGCTTTGATAACGTGGGCCTCCCCGTGGTCAATCTTCGAATTGACAACACCCCAAACCGCCTACAATGGCGCGAGCAATTCGCATCAAATAAACCCCTTCGAACCTTCGCACGTATCAAGGGAACTATTTAAACGACCGCCAGCAGCCCCAAAGCATACCGCAGCGGGGCACGTATCAAACCAGCAAAACAACGCCACCACAGGGCCATAAAATGCAAAATTTCAACACATCCAAAGCCGCCAAAACGCCGCGCCTAATTCTCACAGTAAACCAAGACGGAAGCGCCACCGCCCGTGGCTTCTTTATTGACCACCGCGAAGCCCTCAACAGCATCACGCGCACCTATACCAGCGAAGCCCAAGCCGTGGGCGAATTTTCCGCAATGCGCGAGCGTGACTGTGAATTTTCCTACACTATCAACCGCAAAGCATAAGGGGCGCGATTATGTCAGCCTTCATTATTTCAGACCTCCACACCTTCACAATGGCAGCTTATGCCGCTAATAAAATGGCAAGTGTCAGCCACTATATTGACCCGCATAAGTTAGCGCAAGACCTCGCAAACCGCCTAAAACGTGCAAACGTGGAAAGCGTCAATTTTCGCTATGATGAAAAGACACCCGCCCGAAAATGTAAAGCCTTCACAAATACAGAAACAGACCCCGCGAAGGTTTATAGACTTTTTCAATGCTGGAATTATCAAACCTGCGAAGATTCGAACGCCCTTGATTATCTAGCATTAGCGGCCCTGATGCGTGAGCAATTCAGCCCCGAAGATATCGAAGAATCAAAGCCGCTTACATTGTGGACAATTTAACAGGGGCACAACATGCACAACACACCACAACAAAACGCAGCATTCAGGGCAGCATTTGACGCGACAAACGCACGGTATAAAGCCGCAGAAGGCCGCCCCATATCTTGGCAAGTAATTATTGTCTACAATGACGCGCCAGACGAAACCGCCATTTTAGATTTTGACACTTACAGAGAAGCAGAACAAAACAGACAAGCATTTGAGAATTACGGAAAATGCAAAGTTGTCCGAATCATTCAAAAAGTAAACTAAACCAGAGCCAAGACCATGACAACAGCAACCAGCACCAAGACCACAGCAAAACGCACCAAGAAGCCACAGAGCGCGATTATTTACAACGGCCCGAGCTTGATTGATGGAGCGCCGATTGTATGCGTGGCAATCGTGACCAGTGGCAACAAGAAGACAGGCGACATGATACAGACCCACATCATCCGCGCCGACATGTCACCACTAGAGGCCAGCAAATCAGGCGCTGATTTTGCCATATGCGGCAACTGTAAGCACCGAGGCACACCGACCACCAACCCCGACAAAAAACAAGCCGAGGGGCGCACCTGCTATGTAAATTTGGGGCAGGGTCCAAATCAAGTATTCAAACGCCTACAGGGTACAGGATACCCCACGGCAACACCTGAGCAAACACAAGAGATAGGCCGCGCCCGTATGGTACGACTCGGGACTTATGGCGACCCCGCTGCAGTACCCGCGACAGTTTGGGACAACCTACTTAAACGCAGTGCAGGGCATACAGGATACACGCACCAACACACCACCAATACACCCGAAGCATATAAGCGCAATATGTACAGTGCAGACACACCACAAGAAGCACAAGAAGCACACCGCAAGGGATACCGCACATTTCGAGTTATTCCCGTAAAGCAATGGCAGGACAACGGCACAAAAGCCCTATTAAATACAGAAATTATGTGCCCAGCATCCAAGGAAGCAGGAGCCAAGGTAACGTGTGATAAGTGCAAATTGTGCAGCGGGTCAGCTATTACCGCCAAAAGTATCGCCATTGTCGCCCACGGCACAGCAAAGGCAGGGGTTTAAATTATGCGCGATTTTCTCGCCTTCATTCTCGCCGCCTACCTTACATTGTGGGCAATATGCGCGGGATTATATCTCGCAGCGTATACGCGCCACTACATGCACCGCCGAAGGCTTCAGCCGTAGGGCTTCAGCGCAAACGATACCCGCAAAATAGCGCGGATACATAAGCGCTGATATACTCGCAAAACAGCCCCGCCTAATACGCGGGTTTTCTTTTGCCTATACTTTTCGGGTAATATAACGGGCATTTTATCGGGCAATAATACGGACAAGGCATAGCGTACCGCCTAACGAATAGCGCGGGACGCTATACAGAGCGACCAAATAGACCGACAGCGCGTTAAAATTCACCGATTGACCACACGTTATAGCCAAAATAAAAATCGACTCGCTAACGCTCGTTAATTACCCTTCATTATTTAATTGGATGGAGCTATAACCAACGCTAGAAACCGTCATACCAACGGATATTTTAGAATCGTAATACGCATGGTAAACATAGAGGCGGGGTCCATCAAGGACATAAGACTATCTGCAATAATATTCCATTTACCCACCCCTTCATGCAATAAAATTTCACCATATACAATCAAAGTATTAACAACCAAACGAACAACGCTAAATCGTCCCTAACCTACAGAAAAGAATGTTAAACATGCATTGTAACGCATCAAAACGCTCTGTAGCAGCTTATAATTGAACTCAGGACTCAATGTACGTAAAACACAAATAACGCCGTATAGATCGTTTAAATCGGTCAGATATATTTGGACGAAAAAATAGACCCAAGGACGTTAATCCAAGGGTCATAAAAATTTTTATTTAATTTTAGCTCTTCTACGTTTAGGTTCCGTAGTTTCTTCCGCTGCTGCATCTAGTTTTTCCAGAACTGCTTCTACCTCTTCAGGTTTCATAGCTTCGATTTGCTTAACCAGTGCTTTTTCTACCTTTTTAAGTTCAGCTTGTTCTTTCTTAGTTCGTGCTAAGACTAGTTGCTCTCTACGTTGTAGTCTTTCTACAATCTCTTCAGAGTTGAACCACATTTCCTTACCCATGATAACATCGGCTAGTTCTTTGTCAGTTAGGAAATCTTTGTACACATCGTGCATTAGACCCTTAACCTGCTTATCTACGAAACTAGCGTGGGAAATTACATCCGATTGCTTACCATACGCTCCGAACGTAGCAGCGTGAATCATCATACTGGCATAAGGGCTTACACTTACGGATGGACTAGCCAGAGCAATGAGTGAACCTGCACTAGCAGCAATACCGTCAATATGACAATGCACATTAGCACTGGTATTCTGGATGGCATTGATAATAGCGATTGCACCATCTAAGTGACCACCATAAGTATTAATACTTAACCATACAATATCATCTTCTGTAAGACTATCGATGGTATGAATGAGGTTACGGTAGTATTTAGCTTCCTTTACACCTTCATCAATGAATGCTTTGATGCAACGATTAACTTGCGTACTTTGGAAATAAGGTAAATGCTGATTAATAAGCATAGGGTTAATAAGGTCGTCATCTTCTTCATCCAATTTATTTACGGTAAAGTTCTTAAACTTTTTTAGGTTGTCTAACATTAGCTTTCTCCTTCTGTTGAGTTACGGCAGTACCATCAGCCTCTGCTAATAGTTCATCTTCGAAAGCAATTACGAATTCTTTAGTTAATCCACTGCGTACTACGTCTTCACGACCGAAAGTAGTAAAGCTGCAATCATCAATGTTATACTTAATACAAATCTTCTCTAAGTATGTCAATCCGTCCATACCCTTCTTTACATCAGTCTGAGGTCCAGTGTTATCACCACAGAAGATAATCTGAGAACTTAAACCTACACGGGTAGTCAAGGCTTGAATCTCAGGAACGTATAAGTTCTGGCTTTCATCAACAATAATAATACTGTCATTCCAGCTACGACCACGGATAGTCTCTAAGGAGCAGATTTCAATGGTCTTATTCTTGAGATGAATCTCAGTGGTTGCCTTACCTAAGTAATCTTCAAAGTAATCAATCATTTGTTGATAGAAGGGTAGTAGCTTCTCTTCAGCTGTGCCGGGTAGGAAACCAATACTACGACCTGCTAATGGTTGATAGGCACGAATTAGTACTACTTTCTTAATATCAGCATAATGTAGCTTCTTAGCTGCATGCCATACTGCAAGTAAAGTCTTACCTGTACCAGCACTACCTCTAGCTACCACTAACGTATTATATTTAAGAGCTTCAAGTAATTCTGTCTGCTTTGCATTCATTGGTAATAGCGCAGGGAATTGCTGTCGCTGGAACTTTTCTTTTTGAATACGTTGTGATGCAACTTTTTGATTTCTTTTCATATACCTCCTGAAATAATAAAGCCTCCGTTAGGAGGCTGCTATGCAATTACTTGTTCTTTGGCTTAGGACCACGCTTGGCAGGAGCTGCTTCTGCTGATTCTTCAGTCTTAGCTTCGGTTTCAGCGACTTGCACTTCTTCAGATTCAACTTCAGTCTCAACTTCAGATTCAGCTTCTACTTCCTTACCAGCCTTAACAAGACCGCAAGTAAGCATAGAGCCATAAGCCGTAGGAAAGTTTTCGTTTGTATCGAAATCAAACACGTAGCCTTCTTTAAGTGCTTCTTGAATGTCTTGACAGAAATCATATAGGCCGTAGGATTCGATTCGTTTAACATCTTGCATGTATACTCCTTTTAGGGTTAATAAAAGTTAATTATAGCATATCATAGGCTTAGAGTCAAGGCTTAGGAAATATTTTAACCATGTGCTTGACAAACAGCAAAACCTATGCTAACCTTATGGAGTCTTATAAAGGAGTTCGTGTGCAAGCTAACAATATCGTCAAACTAAAGAAACCAAGACCACAAAATACGTGGATAAGGTTCTCGCACGAGCTTATGAAACGTAAGGACTTAACAGCTAATGCTAAATTAGTATATACACACATGTTAGATAAATATGTGTTCTTTAGTTCACAGAATAAACAGTACTATGAAAATATGCAGGATATTGGTGAAGCTTTGGGTAGCATGGCTAAACAGACGGTTAGTGATTGCATCAAAAAGCTAAAAGAACTAGACCTAATTATCGTACATACGAAAAAGGTGTATGGTACTGGCAAGTCCATTGTGTCCAATAGCTACATCGTAAAGGACGTTTATGGGTTGTACGGTGGACCAAAAGAGGCTGCAGTAATGGATGATTCACCGTTCTAACTAGTCCGAAAATTAGCCCTATGATAGTCCGAAATTTAGCCATAGACTAGTCCGAAAATTAGCCCCTAATAAGACTGATTAAACTATACTGATATAATAATACTGATATTACTATATATAGTATAACGTACATAGGGTTATTCGCCTTGAGGCTCAGGTTGGTGTAGGTTGTTGCATAAATACAACAGTACAACCATACATACCTCACAACGTAGGTCTAGCACATAGAACTAATAGATTGTGCTAAACGATTAAGTTATACTTTACTAAATTACTCAACTATAAGGATGATATGTTAAAAGAACTATTGCTATACTGTGCATTAGAGGGTGAGTTCCACATACTCAAGGCTGACAAACCTTACCGTAGGCTATTTCCAGATGATGACGGATACCTAATATTCTACAAGAAAGGTAAGAAGTATAAGTTAAAGGCTAATAGGGTAGCTATAGAGTTAGGTAACAACTTGATTGTGCCAAAAGATAAAGTAGTATTGCATCGTAATCTGGACTATACAGACTACAGGTTACAAAACTTACGTTTAATCACTAGGAAAGCTTTTAATACTATCAAGGAGGCTCAACGTAACTTAGGTGGTGCTTTACGTATAGTACCGCATTACCAAGATATGTTCAGTTATACCCTAAGCTGGAGAGAAGATGGTAAGGATAGAGTGTTAGTCGTACAGGACATTGTAGTTGTACGTAGGTTATATAACAAGCTACAGTTAAAGTACGCTAAAACACTCAGTAAGTACTGCGTGTTCGACTAGTAAAGCGTAAAAGTGAGGACTACGGTAGTAGGCCGAGCTACTTTCTTCAAATTTTATTGAATTGCTCTTGATATTTACAGTAAAGTGTGATATAATTACCTTATCGTAGCAAATTTCAATTTATACTTTCAGTAAATACAAATATTAAAAGTTGGTACCCTGCTGAGAATACCTACTGTTGAAAGACTATTACGATATAATCTGTCCAATTTCGTAGTTGCTTTCAAACTCCTTTCACAATTACCTAGCTGGTCGCTGGATAAGTAACCAGCACTAACAATTGAAAGATAACATATGAAATGCATTGTATGCAATCAATATTTTAAGCAGAACGTATTTAACCAAGGGTATGAATGCGAAGATTGCAGTAATGTATTGAATGAAGTAGATTCAGAGTCCGAAGTTGATTTCGAGATTCTAAGAAACCCTAGTGGAAAGACTGCAGCGCAGATTCACTATGATTGGGACGATTCCCACGGTTTCTAAACCAGTTATTGCGGGTAGGGAGGCCACCACTTCAGTCTCATAAGCTTGAAGCATCGGCAGTTCAAATCTGTCACCCGCATCCAAATTTATGGTAGGATAAATGTTAAAGATTTCCGTTAGTAATAACCGAGCTTTAAATACCTACTGTATTTGCGTACTCTAAAACGCAGAACGTCTGAGAACCACGGTATAAGAGTTCTCATAGATTTGTTTGCTATTTCCGAATAGCGAATAGCCAGAGCATAAGCCGAAGGCTCGTAGCTTAATCTAACGCTACTGAGGTTGTAGACACCGAAAGTCAGAAGTCTAATAGTTCTACATGGAGCCTAGTCCTCTATAGATACGAATATACTCTAGGATTAGCTGCCTTAGCACAATTGGCTAGTGCATTCGCCTTGTAAGCGAAAGGTTGTAGGTTCAAGTCCTACAGGCAGCACCATGCGGAGATAGCTCAGTTGGTAGAGCAAACGCTTGATAAGCGTTAGGCCACTGGTTCAAGTCCAGTTCTCCGTACCAGTTTCGAGAAGATTACAAGTATTTGTTCATAGCCTGTTGTATCCGTTAGGATTTGTGCTATAATCTTCTCAATTAATTTATTGCTACAACTGCAAGACCTGATGGTGAAACGCAGAAGAACGTGCAATATGCAGCATTCGTCTATCGGTTAGGACAACGGGTTTTCATCCCGTAAAGGGGAGTTCGATTCTCCCATGCTGTACCAAATATTCCATTGTAGCTCAGTCGGTAGAGCAAACGCCTGTTAAGCGTTGGGTCGGAGGTTCAAGACCTTCCAATGGAGCCAAACAACGCAGACATGGCTGAACGGTTAAGGCAGCAGACTGTAAATCTGTCGCCCTTCGGGGCATTGGTGGTTCGAATCCATCTGGCTGCACCAATAAGTTCCGATAGCTCAACTAGGCAGAGCAGTGGATTCCAAATCCGAAGGTTGGAGGTTCAATTCCTTCTCGGTTCGCCAAATATACATAGGAGCATTATATGAAAAACGAAGGTTGGGATGGTATCTCAAATGAAGGCTCAGGATACGCAGAGAAAATTCCTCGTATCTAAATAATTTAGGGTGGTTGGCAGAGAGGCCGATTGCAGAGGGTTGCTAACCCTTAGGTTACCAACGTGACCCGTAGGTTCAAATCCTACACTACCCGCCAAATATGGATAGTGAAGCAGGTGCATTGGTGCGCCGATCAGCCTTGAAAACTGAGTTCTGATGAAGAGTCGGATGGGGTTCGATTCCTCCGCTATCCTCCAAATTTAATATCCGTAATTAGGCTAGTCTGGTTAAGTCACTTGGTTTGGGGCCAAGATATCGAATGTTCGAATCATTCATTACGGACCAATTTATTTTATACAAGGTGTATTATGACATTACCAGCTTCAGGTGCTATATCTCTGTCTCAAGTAGACGTAGAGTTAGGTAGAGCTTCTACTGCTACAATTAGTTTAGGTGAAACAGCTGTTAGGACACTCTTTGGTGTTGCCAGTGGTGCTATTAGTATGTCTAATGGTTATGGTAAGGCTAATGCGTTTGTCTATACTATCACTGAACATCTTGCCAATGCAAACCTTCGTAGCTATGCTATAAGTAAAGGTTGGAACGGTACTTCTGCTGCTGTTATAACTTTAGCTGCAGGATATTATATCTATGCGACTTCTACTGATACTCCAGCTTTAACTATTAATGGTTCATGGCCCGGTGGTCTGACCTTTGTTAATAACGGTTATGTTATGGGAATGGGTGGTGTCGGTTCTTCTGCTACTGTAAACGCTGGAGCAGGTGGTAATGCTATTAGCTTAGGTGTCTCATGTACTATTAACGGAACCTCTGGTTACATTGGTGGCGGTGGTGGCGGTGGTGGCGGCATGTATAATAATACTGCTATCTCTATGGGTGGCGGCGGTGGTGCTGGTGGTGGCGCTGGCGGTCACACAGGTTATGGCGGCGCTGGCGGCGGCATCGGTAGTAGTGGTGCAAATGGTTCATATCTAACTGACGGTACTAATAACTGGATTGGCGGCGGCGGCGGTGGCCGTATTCTACCCGGTTCAGGTGGTGCAAGTAGAGCAGGCAATAACTCTTCACTAATCCCCTATGCAGGTTTTGGTGGCGGTAGTGGCGGTAGTGGCGGCTCTCAACTATTCGCAACTAACGAGTATTCAGGGGCTGGTGGTAGTAGCAATGCTAGTGGTGGAAATGGCTGGTGTGACCCTGCTGTTAATTGTAGCTCGACTTCAGGTGGCGGCGGTGGATGGGGCGCTGCAGGTGGTTCTGCCTTAACTGCAAGTGGTAGTGACCCACGTAAAACCTATGGTGCTGGTGGTAAAGCAGTAGCACTTAATGGCTATACGGTAACATGGTCAAATGGTTTTCCTAGTACTCGTGTTTATGGAGCAGTATCGTAATGAATAAAATATCGGTTGCGGATATTATCCGTTGTGGTGCATGTGATGCACGACTTAGTGAAATGTTAAATTTTCTAGAGAAAATGAATATTAATAGTGATTCAACTATAGATATAGATGAAATGATTAGCATTTATAATAATAATGGTATGCGGCATTTTGGGTACTGGTTAAATCAAATGCGACCTAAGCTATTGAATTTTTCAGATATTGACAAAGTTGTATACGAAGTATCTGGTACTTCTTTTAATACCTTAGAGGAAGCACAAAACGCAACGTTAGTTGTAAAAGAAGATAGGTTGCAATTACATAGAAGTCATGCCACTGTTGCATTTTCTGAAGCACTAGATGAAAATCATTCGTGGATTCCTATTGATATAGACACTTTTTCTATTCCAGAAACTGCAACAGAATATCACTTTCACGTATTTGACCATGAAACTGGAACTCATACAGAGGCGTATTCTATTGAAGAAGCTAAACAACATAGAGAAGCCTTCATTACTTCTATGTTACTTCGTGATAAACATATGTGGACTATCCGTAAAAAGACTTATTTCAAGGAATATGCAGGTTCACACACTGTGGAGACTTTAGAGTGAAATTAACAACATGGGAAAAAATGAAATTATTCCAATTAGCTGTTCATCTTATAGCAGTAGTTGGTTTAATTGTACTATGGAATCCATACTGGTTAGCAGTTTCATTTATCTCTTGGTTTTTTATTTATCTTTATGGTGGTGCTATAGGTTATCATCGTCTTTGGTCGCATAGAGCTTTTGAAGCAAGTAATTTTGTAAAATATAGCTCTATGTTTGTTGGTATGTTAATGGGCCAAGGCGCTTTGTTTAGTTGGGTAGGTCAACATAGACTTCATCATAAATATTCAGATGTTGCCGATAAAGACCCATACTACGCACACACAGATTCTTCACTTAAGACGCTTAAAGTTTGGTTCTTATCTCCACACCCTATTAATTATGAACTTAATATGGTAAAGGACTTAGTAAAAGATAAATGGGTAAGATTTACACATAATCATTATTATAAAATAATTTTTGCATGGATTATTCTGCTTGCACTAATACATCCTATGCTTGCACTATACTGCTGGTTTATACCTAGTGTATTATGCTACATTAGCGCACAAGTAACTGGAATTTTTGGACATAAGATTGGTGATGCTATTTATGATACAAAAGATGAATCTAAAAATAGTGTTTGGCTAAATATCTTTACATTAGGTGAAAGCTATCAAAATACTCACCATAAATATCCTAGTAAATTAATAATGGGTCGGTATGATATTACTGGAATCATTGTAAGTAAGTTCATAACTAACAAATAATATGTTAAGGTACAGTTATGCCGTTAGCTATCTTAGCTGCTGCTAATGCAGCTGTATCAGCAATCCAACAAGGTTGTGAATTATATAAAGAGTACAAGGGTACTGTAATGAAGGCAAAGAAAACCTTTGATGAAGTCAAGGGTATTTCTAAAGAAGTTACAAGTATCTGGAAATTTATATGGAATAAATTATTTACAAAGAAAAAGAAAGAGTTACCGAAGATAACTGACTTAGCCTTAGATAGTTTACCAACCAAAGTAGAAAAGAAAAAGAAGATTCCTGAGGAATATCAGCAAATAGATGAATTGTCTATTGTCATTGAGCTTATTGCTCAGTTAAAGATATTCTTCAGCTGTATGTCACAGTTACGAGCTAAACTAGCTGAAGCTGAAACTAAGTCTATGTCCTCTCAAGGATACGAAGAACTTATGAGTTCTGCTATCGATATTGAGTATGCAATGATTGAGATAGAGAAGCTTCAAAAGACAATCCGAGAGACAATGGTTTATCAAAGTCCTGCAGAATTAGGTGACTTATATACCAAGGTTGTTAAACGAGTAGGTGTGATTCAAGAATTACAAGAATTAGCTGAAATAGAAAAACGTAAGAAGGCAGCGAACGAACGATGGCTACGAGAACAACTTCAAAATCAAGTAAAGCTGGAACTAGTTACGGTGTTTCTAATAATAGTGTTTCTAGCAGAAATATGGGCAATATGGATAAGGCTAATAACTCATCGATAATTTCTATGATAGCAGCAGCTACAGCTGTTATAGCTTTACTGCTAGTGGTCCCACCATTAGTTGATATGTATTTAACTACTGATAGAAATAATACTAAACAGGAAGTCCGAGATAAGCAGTGGACAACAAAAGTAGAAAAGCTCGAAGATATGATTAAGTATAATGAACAGCTTTTAAAAGATATCGAAAAGAAAACGAAAGATTAATATGTTAGATAGTTACAAAGGCATGACTGCCGACCAAATTGAAGTCCGTGTATGGGCGTTCGTAGTTAAAGCTATTACTTCAATGGTATTCCTTATTGCGATGGGTGTTATGTGGGCTATTGCCTTCGAAGACCAATCTTCAGTGTTAGCACCAATCGATGCAATCTTCTTAGAAATTCTAAAAGCTATCGCCTTTATGGGTGTTGGCACATTAGGTGGTATCTCTGGTCGTAAAGCGGCTGGTGCAATCGCAGAAAAATTATCTGAACCTACTGATGAAAATCAGGCTGGTTAAACTAACCTACCTTAGGTCCGAAGTCCCTTCGGTTTTAGGCGTCCCTCGGTACTAGATGCGAGGTAACAGGAGGGTAACACCTTCACTCATTCTTGCCAAAGGTTGAGTTAAATGATAGCGTGTCGTTTTGCGGTGCTACGAAAAGCGCACTCTGGAATCGTAACCAGAACTAATTCAAGGAGAATTATATGGCCTTTGAAAAAGGTAAATCGGGTAATCCTAACGGTCGCCCTAAAAAGATTAATGCGTTAGACAAACCAACTAATCGTGACTTAAAAGAACGTGAATTAATTATGCTTTTACGCAAGATTAAACCTCACGTAGCTAAGGCTATTTCTTCTGCTGCGGATATTATGCAGAATAAAGAAGCTAGTCATCAGAATCAATTAAAAGCCGCAACTATCTTACTAGATAATTATCGCAGACTTACTTTAGACGTTTATGACGGTGAAGATGCTGATGAGACAGAAGGTACAGAGATTCAGCAAAATAGTGCGCCTGTATTTTCATTAAAAGTTGTGAACGACAATACATAAGGAATTAAATGAGTCAAGTAGTTATCGGACCAGCATCCAAAAAGCAAGAGATGTTTTTAAATAGTGATGCCACTATTACATTAGCGGGTGGTGCGGCAGGTTCAGGTAAAACTTATACTGCTTTACTTATTGCCTTAAAATTTATGCAGCATCCAAGAGCTACGGGAGTTATTTTCCGTAGAACTTCTAAGATGCTTACCGCACCCGGTAGTATCTGGCAAGAAGCCTGTAACCTCTACAGCGCCCTCTATCCTAATCTACGTATCCGTAGTAGGGAACTTGAAATTATCTTCCCTAACGGGGCTTTGCTCAAGTTTAGCCACATGCAGCATGCAACAAACATGTACGACCATAAAGGTGGTCAGTATAGTTTAGTTATTTTCGATGAAGCAACAGACTTCGAAGAAGAGATGGTAGTGTACTTACTTTCACGTATGCGTAATGCTTACGTAAACTACACACCTCAAATGTTCTTAATGACTAACCCCGACTACAATAGTTTCTTACGTCATTGGTTAGAAGATTATTACTTAGACCCTCAAACAGGTATTCCTTTACCAGAAAAAACTGGAGACAAACGTTTCTTTTTCCGTCAGGGTAACACTATGTTGTGGTATAATAGCTTAGATGAAGCTGAAGCTGCACACGGTAAGGGAAATGAGTCCGGTATCAGTTCATTTACGTTCATTGGTGCTACTTGTAGAGATAACCCACCATTATTAAAAGCACAGCCAGATTATATCAGCCGTTTAATGTCCTTACCCCGTGTAGAGAAGGAAAGATTGCTAGATGGCTCATGGTATGCTCGTATGGAGTCCTCAGGCTTGTTTAAACGAGAGTGGTGCGGTTTAGTAGACCTTCCTAATGGTAGGGCCAAGCAACGTGTAAGAGCGTGGGATTTCGCCTTTAGCAAGCCTTCTGAGCAATATCCTAATCCTGATTGGACTAGAGGTGTTCTAGTTTCAAAAGATGATGCTAAAGTCTACACAGTTGAAGATGTTGTTTCAATGCGAGATAGAGTTCATGAAGTAGAGAAATTAATCTTTCAGACTGCTCTACATGACGGTCAAGGTGTAATTATCTCTATCCCATTAGACCCTGCAGCTGCTGCTGGAGCCTATGCTAAAGATTTACAACGTAAACTAGCTGAGATGGGTTTCGTTTGTAGATTAACTAAACCAGTTAAATCTAAGATTACACGTTTTGCTCCATTTTCAAGTATTGCACAAGCTGGTTTCGTAAACGTAGTAAAAGCTAACTGGAATAAAGATTTCTTCGATGAATTAGAAGTCTTTGATGGTGACCCTAAGAAGAAAGATGACCAAGTTGACTGCTGTAGCGATTGTATGCTACTTCTCAATAAGGAACATTCCTTACCCATATTTACACTGCCTGATTTAACAGGTAGTAACCCATTTGATAGTATGCCACAAATGAATGTGTCATTACCTCAATTTACAACTATCGGACTTTAACTAAGGAGCCTTTGAATGGCACGACCAAAGAAACAAGAGACAATTGAAAAAGCCACTATGGGCGATACACCAGAACGATTTAAAATGTCGGAAGCTGGTTATCTAGGTTTAAATGTCTATGCTGGTGTAACTCAGGATGAAATTAAGAAAGAATTAAACTTTCCTAATAGTATCCAGACATACAAGCAAATGTCTTATCATGGCACTATTAACTCAGCATTATCATTATTTGATACTTTGATTAGCAAAGCAGATTGGAAATTCAAAGCTCCAAAGGATGCCACACCAGCTGAGATTGACCAAGCTAAAGCTATCAATGAAATGATGCAGGATTTATCTGGTCAAACATGGTCAGACTTTATCAGTGAAGCGTTAAGCTCAAACGTATATGGATTCTCAGTACATGAGAAAGTATACCGTAGACGCACAAAAGAAAATGGCTCTAAGTTTAATGATGGTCTGATTGGTTGGAAGAAACTCCCAATCCGTAATCAAGAAACAATTCAACGCTTTGTATTCTCAGATGACGGTAATGAAATTATCGGTGTTCGTCAAGACTTAACACAAGTTAGCGACCCATATAACCGTTACTCACAACGCTCAAATTTAGCAGTCGTTTTACCTCGTAGCAAGATTATGCTATTTCGCGCAGGTAAGCATAAAGGCGACCCATACGGTAAATCACCATTACGTGATGCATATTTAGCTTGGAGATTCTTATCTGTAATCGAAGAAATTGAAGCTAATGGTGTTGCTAAGGATTTAGCTGGATTACCAGTGCTAAAATTACCTCCACAGTACTTAGCTGCAGATGCTTCTCCAGATCAAAAAGCTATTCGTTCATATTACGAAAACGTAATGCGTAATCTTCAGGTTAATCAGCAATCAGCCCTGATTTTACCACAGGCTTATGACCAAGATACGCGCCAGCCATTATTCAGCTTAGAATTATTAAGCTTAAATGGTAGTAAGGCAATGGATACGACCAAGATTAAAGAATACTACAAGAATTTAATTCTCACTTCTTTGTTTGCTGACTTATTAACTATGGGTCAAACTGGCGGTGGTTCATTTGCACTAGGCCAGATTAAAAGTTCACTCTCAGGTTCTGCTGCTGAAGCAATGCTTAAGAAAATCACTCAAGTTATTAATGATGATTTAATTCGTCAGACATATGAACTCAATGGTTGGGATACTTCTCGCATGGGTTATATGGACTTTGATAATATTCAGACTGAAGACTTAGAATCATTCAGTAAAGCAATCCAACGTTACGCTAGTACTTCTGTACTTGAAGTTGACCGCGATGTGCTCAATAGAATTCGTGAATCAGTAGGCATTGATGCTCTACCAGAAGACGAAGAACCAAACCAAGACTTAATTCCAGCCAAAACCTCTCGTAGTGGTGATGGAATGGCAACAGCTGGTGAAGGTACATCCACTAGTCCATCTGGCTCAGATACTAGTTCAAATAACTTAGAAAATGTAGGATAATATGCCATATTCAAAATCAAATCCACCACAATGGGCTTCTAAGAAGTCTGATGCTGTGCAAAAAGTAGCTATCGAAGTATTTAATCAAACACTTAAAGATACAGGCTCTGAAGAGAAGGCGCGTATTGCTTCATTAGCTGCTATGAAAAACGCAGAAACAGCTTTTAAGAAAACCAATAAGTCTGTTGAGAATACTGTCGAAGAACTAATGAAAGCTAAATATTCCTAATTCCACTTGAATTATGAGTATTTTTGTGATATAATAGTTCTATAAATACCCCGCCTTAGTTGCGGGGTTATTCTTGTTTATAAAGGAGAGCTTATGGCTTGGGATGCAATTAACACGGTTCCTGCAATGCATGGAAAATCTCTAGCGTTAAGAGAGTTATTTGCAAAAGTTGCCAATACTGCTCTAACTAAGGGTCAGACAGAACAAGAAGCGATATTCTCAGGAGTAAGCGCAGTAAAGATTCAAGAGAATAAAAATAAACCAGCTAAAGCAGTAGCACCTAAGGTTCCAGCTCATCTTGCAGCTGTAAGACAATTATCTGCAGATGCTTTTTCATTAGCAAAGGCTGCAGAACCGTTACGGGCAGACCCTATAACAGTAAAAGCTGCAGAATTTGATGCTCAAGGTCATTTGATTATTTTAATGAGCGATGGTAGCAGAATTGTTACTAAAGGTAAGGCAATTGAGAATATCGAACAAAAGATTGGTATTTCAGTAAACCCTGTATTTGACTATGTTCAAATGAATACTACAGCTAATTTAACAGCTGAAGATTATGTTACAGGGATGCTAACATGGAATGAAATGGAAGACTGCTTAGATATTATTCAGGCAGATAATACAAGACTTCAAGTCGGCTTAGAAAATTATTTCCAAGTTTATAATAATACAGGTGCTACATTATTAAACGGTACAGTTGTAAGATTCTCTGGTGTAAATGCTGAAGAAACTCCAGAAATTTTACCAATGATTGCTGACGGTTCAGTTGAACCATTATATATTGTTGGCGTACTAACAAACGATATTACACCGAATAGTTCAGGAAGAGCTACAATTCTAGGTAAAGTTCGTACATTAAATACCACTGGTTCAGATGTAGGTGAGACATGGTTACAGGGTGATCTATTATGGGCGCATCCAACACAAGCTGGTAAATTAACAAGAGTTAGACCAAGCGCACCTCACGTAGGCATCTCAATTGCTGCCGTACTAAGGGTAAGTGCCACTGAAGGTGTTTTATTAGTCAGACCTACAATTTTTCCTAGATTATTCTACGGTAATTTTTCAAGTTCTGTCTCTCAACATGCCACAACAATTAATACTCCTACAGCTGTGCATTTTGAATCTACAGAATTTTCAAGTGGCGTACATATTGAAAACTTTTCAAGATTTGTAACAGATCATTCAGGCTTATATGCATTTGATTTTAGATTACAAGTTACATCGACTAATTCTTCTGCTAAAAATATTTATATTTGGGGTAGAAAAAATGGTGTAGATATCGCTAAGAGTGCGACCAAAGTTACCCTAGTTGGTAATGGTTCTCAATTAGCGCCATCTTGGAGTTTTACAGAGCCTATGGTTTCATCTGATTATTTTGAACTAATGTTTGCTGTAGATGATTTAGCCGTATCAATTGACTCTCCCGCTCCTACTGCATTCTGTCCTGCTGCACCTGCCGCAACTATGCGAGTAACTCAGATTAATCTATAATACATAGGAAAAAACAAATGCAACCAGCAAATATTGATCTAACAGTATATAAAGGCGCTACATTCAGTAAAGGTTTTCAGTGGAAAACTGGGAGTTCACCAGTGCCAGTTAATTTAACAGGTTGTACTGCAAGAATGCAAATTCGTAAGAATGTAAATGATACTACAATTTTAGATTCGCTTACAACTGAAAATGGAAAATTAATCATTGAAGATGCAGTAAACGGTAAAGTACGAATTAATATTGTACCTGAAGTATCTACTACCTATACCTTTACAAGTGGTGTATATGACTTAGAGATTGTATTTCCTACAACAGGACGTATTGAACGAATTATTGAAGGTTGCTTTTCAGCAGTTCCAGAGGTAACACGATGAGTACAGAAGTTATCGTAGAAACGCAATATGATACGATTCTTGTAGAAGGTTTAGAACAAACAATTTTAGTAGAAAATGAAACTACTACTACAATTATTACTCCAGCTGAACAAGGTCCACAAGGTCCACCCGGAAGTCAGCAACCAATTAGTACAGCACCGGATGTAAATATTACGAACCTTCAAGACGGTTCCTTATTAATTTACTCAACGCAAGAACAAAAATGGGTAGCAACCACTCAATTAAATAATCAAAGCCTCGAATCAGGGCAATATTAATCTAAGGAAAAATCATGGCTTCAATTGTCAGAATTAAACGCTCAGAGGTATCTGGTAATCCAAGTACGCTAGGTCAGGGCGAATTAGCCTATTCAGCTTTAACGGATAACGGTTCTAATGGTGGTGATCGCCTATACGTTGGTATGGGAACAGAGACAGCAGGTAATGCTGTAAATCACGTAGTTATCGGCGGTAAGTTCTTTACCGATATGATGGACCATACTAAGGGTGCATTAACTGCTTCTTCAGCAATTATTACAGACTCTAATAGCAAGATCGATAATCTAAAAGTAGATAACTTAGATTTTGATGGTAACACAATTAGTTCAACTAATGCTAATGGTGATATTAATCTTACACCAAACGGTTCTGGTGCTGTTGTTCTAGACGGTCAACGTTGGCCTACTGCTACAGGTAATATTGCACAAATCTTACAAACAGATAACTTGGGTAATCTTGCTTGGGTTGATCTACCATCAAGCAGCTTTACTATTGAAGGTGATACTGGCTCTGATTTATTCAATACTGGTGAGACATTAACTATTGCTGGTACAGATTCAATCGATACAGTTGCAAGTAATGGTGCAGTTACTATTTCAATCAAGGATGCAACAAGCACACAAAAAGGTGCAGCTTCTTTTAGTATCACAGATTTCAATACAAGTTCTGGCGCTGTTTCATTAAATCATGAAGCTGTACAAGATATTGTAGGTACGATGGTAACCAGCAATACTGAATCTGGTATCACTGTTACTTATGATGATGCTAATGGTAAGCTAGACTTCGCCGTACATAATCCAATCATTACTATTTCAGGTGATGTGGATGGTACAGCTACAATGACTAATTTAGGTAATACAACTATTGCCGTAACATTAGACACAGTAAATACCAATGCAGGTACATTCGGTTCTTCAACAAGTATTCCAATCGTAACTGTAAATGCTAAAGGCTTAGTAACTGAAGTTACAACCGCCTCTATTTCAAGTTCATTCACTATTGCTGCAGATACTGGCACTCCAGATGTATTTAATAATGGCGAAACTTTAAATATTGTAGGTGGCGAAGGTATTGATACTACCATCAGTTCAGCAACTAACACAATTACTATCTCAGCTGAAGATGCTACAGATACTAATAAAGGTGTAGCTAAATTTAACACAGCCAGCTTTTCAGTAGCAAGTGGTGATGTAACCATTAAATCTGGTGGCGTAACAAATACTCAACTTGTTAATTCAAGTGTCACAGTAGGTTCAACAAACGTAGCACTAGGTGGTACAGCAACTTCATTAGCTGGTCTAACAGAAGTTCAAGTAGATAATATTAACCTAAACGGTAATGCGATTTCTACAACAGATGTGAATGGTGATTTAGTACTAAGCCCTAACGGAACTGGTTCTGTAGACGTATCTGATTCACGTATTAAAGGTGTAGCTACCCCAATCAATGCAACAGATGCAGCTAACAAAGCTTATGTAGATAACGCTGTTACTGGCCTTACATTCAAGCAGTCTGCAAACTTATTTGCAAATACAAACGTAGCATTAACAGGTTCAACTGCTACCTTAGTAATCGATGGTCACAGCGCCTTAGACTCTGCTGACAATGGTTATAGAATTGTACTTACAAATCAAAGCACTAACTCAGAAAACGGTATTTATGTTTACTCAGATAATGGTACAACATATGCGTTAACTCGTTCTCTTGATGCAGATGCTTATACTGAATTACTTGGTGCTTCTATCTACGTTGTAGAAGGTACTACTTACGGTCAAACAGGTTGGGTACAAACTAATCACTACTTAACAGACTTCTCTGGTCAAACTTGGGTTCAATTCTCAGGCTCTGGCGCTTACGTAGCTGGTTCAGGTTTAATCTTAACAGGTACTACATTTGATGTTGGTGCTGGTGAAGGTATTAGCGTAACAGCTAATGCTGTAGGTTTAGCAGATTCAGTTGCTGGTGCAGGTTTAACTTACACTGCTGGCGTAATTGCCGTAGTTGGTACAGCTAACCGTATTTCAGTTACTGCCGATGCTATCGACATTGCATCTACTTATGTAGGTCAAGCAAGTATTACTACACTAGGTACTGTAACTACTGGTACATGGTCTGCTGATACGATTGCTACAACTAAAGGTGGTACTGGTTTAACTACCTACGCTACTGGTGATATCTTATATGCATCAGGTTCAAATACATTGGCTAAATTAAGTATTGGCACAAACGGTAAAGTTCTACAAGTCAATGGCTCTGGCGTTCCAGTTTGGGCTGATATTGACGGTGGTACATACTAATTAATACGGGCGGTTTATACCGCCCTTTCTCATACCTTTATTAAGGATTGCAAATGGCAAGTAAAGTTTTATTAAAGAAGTCTTCAGTAGCTGCAAAAGCTCCCGTAGCAGGTGATTTAGATTATGGCGAATTAGCTATTAACTACACCGATGGTAAATTATATTTTAAGAAGGCTGATAATAGTATTGACTTCTTTGCTACAAGTGCTGCAGCAGTAAGTTCTGTCGGTGGATTTACAGGTGCTGTTACTGCTGCTAATCTGATGACTGCTATTCAAACTGTAGATGGTGCAAGTAGCGGTCTAGACGCAGATACTTTAGATGGTAATCACGCAAGTGCATTCTATCTTGCAAGCAATCCTAGTGGTTATACAAATAATACAGGCACAGTTACTTCAGTTGCTGCTACAGCGCCTGTAGTAAGTTCTGGTGGTACAGCTCCGACTATCTCTATGGCGGCTGCTACAGCTCTTGTAAACGGTTATATGACTAGTACATATGCGTCTAAGTTAGATGGCATTGCAGCTGGAGCTACCGCTAACACTGGTACGGTAACCTCCGTATCTTTAACTTTACCAACTGGTTTATCAATTAGTGGTTCACCGATTACAACTTCAGGTACGTTAGCTGTTACTATGACAGCTGGTTATGCAATTCCTACTACTATAAGTCAAACAAATTGGGATACCGCATATACTGATAGAAATAAATGGGATGGTGGAGCTACAGGATTAGTCGCTGCAACAGGCCGTACATCATTAGGACTAGTGATTGGAACCAACGTACAAGCATGGGATACACACCTAGACCAGATTGCTGCATTAATTCCTACTGCTGATAATTTTATTGTAGGTAATGGAACTGCTTGGACATTAGAAACTCCCGCACAAGCTCTAGTTTCATTAGGTGCTTATGCAGCAAGCAACCCAAGTGGTTATACATCTAACACAGGTACAGTAACATCCATTATTGCTGGTACGGGTTTATCTGGTGGCACAATTACTTCAACAGGCACAATTGCATTAGCAAATACTACAGTAACAGCTGGAAGTTATACACTTGCCAGTATTACAGTTGATGCTCAAGGGCGTATTACAGCTGCTTCTAGCGGCTCTGGTGGTGGTGGAGTAACAAGTTTTAACACTAGAACTGGTGCTGTAACTCTATCCTCAACAGATGTTACAACAGCTTTAGGTTTTACACCACTCTCAACAGCTGGTGGAACTTTGACAGGTAATTTAATTTTTGCTAATGCTACAAGTCCTAATAGTAACTATATTCAATTTGGTGATAATACTGGATGGGTATTAAGATTTATGACTAGTGTTAGTGGCACACCAACACAACGTTATGCATTTACAGATACAGGAAATTTTACAGCTTCTGCAAACGTAACGGCTTATTCAGATGAAACATTAAAAACTAATTGGCGTGAATTACCTAAAGATTATATTGAACAATTAGCTAAAGTTAAATATGGTACTTATGACCGTGTAGATATTGAGTTAACTCAGGATGGTATTTCTGCACAATCTTTAAGACCACTATTACCTAACTCAATTCAAGAGGATGAGAAGGGTATTTTATCCGTAAACTACGGTGGTGCAGCTATGGTATCTGCAGTAGCCTTAGCAGAGCGAGTAGTCCAACAAGACAAAAGAATTGCAGAATTAGAGCGTTTAATTGCTAAAATTATTGGCGATTAATACATTTCACTTGATTTCTTAACAAAAATGTGATATAATTATGTTTATATACTTATAAAGAGGTGAGCATGGAAAATAATACTTTTGCTCCCACGGAAGCAATGCAAAATAATGTCCGTAGGGGTTTAGCTCTACGTGAAAAATGGAATCGCGGTGGTTTATCAATCACTAAAGCCAAAGACATTTTAGCAGGTGAACTTAGTCTAGCTGATATTAAAAAGATGTACTCTTTCTTCAGCTCAAATGAAAAACAATATTTACCTAAGAGTAAGTCAAGTGATGGTGGTCCAACTGAAGGTACTATTGCTTGGTTATTATCTGGTGGTTCAGCTGGTCAAGCTTGGACGCGCATGCATTTAAAGCAAGCTGAGATTGTTAAATCATATACTAAAGAAATCACACCAAATGAATTAAATTCAGAAGATGAGTTACTAGGCGTTAAATTACCTATTACTAAATCTGTCGATGAAGAATTAAAACAAGCAACCTTTATTGTAATGGTTCCAGATGAAGTTGATGCTCATGGAGATACAACTACTGAAGCTGAGGTTCGCAAAGCATGTCATAACTTCAATAAATATTCTATGAAAGCTAACTTATTTCACTTAGTTGAAACAAGTACTTTCGAGTTTTGTGAAAGTTATTGCTGCCCTACTGATTTTGTTCTTGGCGAGAAATTTGTTAAGAAAGGCACTTGGTTAGCCACTGTGCAATCTCTAGATGACAATCTTTGGGAATTAATTAAATCAGGTGATATTAACGGTTTAAGTATTGGTGCCTTGGCAGCAGTCGAAACAATTGAAGAGGAATAATAATGACCCAACGTAAAGCAAAGAGAAAACTCTCTGATATTAGCTTTGAAAAAGAAGGCGCTCATGTTGCCTTAGTATCTAAAGACCAAGGCGGTCCAGCAAATAATCATGATTATGCTTTAGTTCTAAAAGCTAATAAATTCAGCGAAGAGTTTGTTCAAAAGATGCAACAAATTCGTGTAACTATGGAATTACCTGAATTCTTACGTAAGTTCTTCGGAATGTATTACGAAGATTCTAAAATTCTTGCTGCTATGCTAGGTTATGTAGAACCAGCGCAACCAGAGAACACTAACTACGAAGACTATATTCAGTCTCAGTTACAAGCCTTTGAAGTATTAAAAGCTGCCAATGATGCAGAAAGTTTAGCTGCAGTATTATCTGAGTTAGACGAAACAGAATATCTGGCTATGCTCAACGATCAAGAGTTACTTGAAAAAGCTTTTGCATCCGTAGAGAAAGCAACCGAATCCGCACCTGCTGCTTCTGCAGAAGGTACTGATACCTCACCCGCATGCGAGGTTATTAAAGAAGAGGTATCTGCCTCTGTTAACAAAGAAGAATTGGAGAAATCTAAGATGGACGATGAATTAAAAGTCGAAACAGTCGAGAAAGCTCAATTTGAACTTATCCAGAAAGCTCTCGAAGAGCAAAAGGTTGAGTTACAAAAAGCACTAGACACTATTGCTACATTTGAAGCTGAGAAAAAAGAAGCTATCAATAAAGCAAAAACTGAACAAGTTAAAGCTATCGTGAAAGACGAAAGCAAAGTAGAAGCAATCGCTAAGGCTGCTCTATCATTAGAATCTGAAGATGATTTTACAGCCTTCTTAGCTGCTATGCAAGCTATGATGACTACCGTAGAAACGTCTGAGATGTTTGTTGAAAAAGGTGCTTCAACTCAAGAAGAAGAACCTCAAGTTCAAGAATCTGCTGTGGCGAAAGTATTAAAAGCCAAGCTAAATACTAAGTAATTAAATTAAGGAAAAATAAAATGGCAAATCCATTCGCAACAGAAGCTAAACGTCTATCAAACGTAGTTAAGCAAGAATTATGGTCTGAGTCTGGTTACACTCGTGCAGTTGTAACTGTAAACGAAGCTGCAGCTAAGTCATATGTACCCGGCACAGTATTAGGTAAAGTCACTGACGGTGGCAAATACCAAATCGCTGTACAAACTGCTACAGACGGTTCACAAGTAGCTGACGCTATTGTAATCGGTGAGCAATCAATTGCTGCTACTACAGACACCAAGGTACTCGTCCTTATTAAAGGTCCAGCTATCGTATCTAAGGCTGGTTTAGTATTAGACGCAACTTATAACACCGATGCCGAGAAAGCTGCTGTATACGCTGCCCTCGAAGCTAAGGGTATTAATTGCAACGATGCAATCTAATCTGAATTTCAACAAATAATAAGGAATATATAACATGCAAGTACGCAGTTTTGAAAAACCATTTGAGTTAGTAGATTACACACAAGAACTTTTACTAGTTCCTAACAAATGGGGTCTAATCAATGAATTAGGCATCTTCTCTTCAGAGCCAGTTTCACAACACTCTGTAACAGTTGAATCTACACAAGGTACATTAGGTATTGTAACCGACCAAGTTCGTGGTGCTCGTAATACAGTTAACTCTGACGACACACGTAACTTACGTTCTTTCCCAATCCCTCACTTCCCACTTGATGACGCTATTAAGCCACAAGACATTCAAGGTAAACGTGCTTACGGTAATGCAGATGCTGCTGAAACCGAAGCTGCTGTTACAGCACGTAAGTTAGAGCGTATCCGTTCTAGCCACGCTATTACCCTTGAAGCTGCTCGTGCTTATGCTCTTACCACTGGTGCTATCTACGCTCCAAACGGTACAGTATCAGGTAACTTCTTCACCGATTTCGGCGTTACACAAAAGTCTATCGACTTCGTATTAGGTACTACAACTACCGACTTACTCGCCAAGTCAGAAGAAGGTATTGCTCACATTCAAGACAACATCTTAACTGGTGAAGTCGTAAATGAAGTAATCGTTTTATGCTCACCAGCATTCTTTGGCAAGTTAATTACTCACGCATCTGTTAAAGAAGCTTACAAGTATTACACTAGCACACAAGAGCCATTACGTAACCGTTTAGGTTCTGGTTTATATCGCCGTTTCGTACACGGTGGCGTAACTTATATTGAATACCGTGGTTCATACAACGGTACAGCTCTCATCCCAACAGGTGAAGGCGTAATGTTACCAACAGGTACAGCTGATATGTTCAAAACATATTTCTCACCTGCTAACCGTTTCAGCCATGTTAATACACTTGGTGAAGAAGCTTATGCGTTCACATACCGTGACCCTAAAGATGTTGAAATCGCGATTCAAACCGAATCCAACTTCTTAAACTTAATTCGCCGCCCTGCTGCTGTGGTTAAGGTTACAACTTCTAACTAAAAGTTGATAAGATTGCCTCCTGAAAGGGAGGCTTTCTTTTAATGGTTTATATTAGTTTATATGCTATTAAAAGAAAGACATTAATAAAGGATATATTATGACAATTCATGCACTACGTATCGAACTTGGTGATACTGATGAAACATTTCCTATCATGTCTGATGTAGAATATAGATATTTCTTAGATAAGAATGATTGGTCTATTCGTAGAGCATCTTTAGATGCAGCTAAGTCTATGCTAATGAAATTATCATTACGAACAGATGAGTCAGTAGATATTTTTAGCATGAAGGGTAGCTCTGCTTCTAAGCAGTTTATGCAAGCCTTACAGATGTATATTAAAAGTCCTGACCTTAATCCTATCTATAATAATGCCATGCCTTATGCAGGTGGTATTAGTAAATCAGATATGGAAGCTAATAACGCAAATCAAGATAACAACATTGTAGTTGTTCCTACACAAGATACATCTAATCTGCCTTCACTACGATTTAATATTTGAGGTAATTATGGCAAATCCGTTCTTACTATCAACAATTAAAATGATTAAAACTCATGGTCAATCCATGACTTATACTCAAGTAACCGAAGGCACTTATAATATTGAAACAGGTTCTACTACTAATACAGGTGTTGACCATACGGTTACAATGTATAAAAAGCATCTAAAAACTGACCAGTATAACTATCCAGATTTAATTGGGCGAAGTGCTGCAATGTTTTATCTAGCTAATAATGCTTTAGGTTTTATGCCTTCCATTAGAGATAAAATTTCAGTAGATGGTGAAATATTTGAAGTTCAAAGTTTAATCGAACATAGAGCTAGAGGCCAATTAATTCTATATAAAATTATCGCAGCAAGAGGTTAATATGAGAGTAACTTGCAACGCAGATGCACTTCTGAAACAATTAGAAGACTTAACAACAGATGTTGAGAGCCGTTTAAAAAATATGGTTAAACAGTTTTCCTATGGTGTTGCAGATGCTGCTATTGGTTATACGCCATTAGGTGATGCAAGTTTACATGCTGCTGCATATGAACAACGTCAACAAATTTGGGGCTTAAGACCTGAAGAAGGTTATGCTAGAGGTTCTTGGCAAGTTTCATTAGATGGTTCACTAGAAAGACAAGAACTGTATGGTGCTGGTTCAGGTAAGACTGCTTTAGATGCAGTTAATATTCACCTAATGAATTATAGCTTAGGTGAGGATGTTTTAATTGGAAACCCTGCACACTATATCGGTAATTTAGAAGGTTTATATGGACCTCCTTCCTCTAGAAATGCACCTCAAGGTATTATGAAACCTGCTACAGATAAAATTATGAGTATCTATGCTATCAAGTTAGATGACTATTATAATGCAGGTAAAAATTGGAGTGGTGGATGGCAATAATCGAAATTAAAAAGGCTGCTGAAAGGCACCTTAACACTCTAACACCAGTAGTACCAATCGCTTGGGAAGGTGTTAGTTTCATACCTCCAACTGGACTATATGAACGAGTTCAGTTTACAATACAACCTCCAGAAGACCCTGTGCTAGGTACAGGCTTTCACAGAGAACGTATGACAATGCAAGTATTTTGTTTAGGACCAACGAACAAAGGAACAGCTGAAGTTTTAACTCGTGCTGAACTAGTTCGTAATCATTTCAAAAAAGGTACTGTATTTGTTGAAGGTAACGTAAAAATTCATGTACTAACTACACCTCAAGTAGCTGGTGCATCAACAGTATCAGACAAGGTAATTTGCCCTGTTCTAATCGAATTGGTAGCTGAAGTATATTCATACTAATCTGGTTTGCTGATATCCTAAAATCAGTTCATTTGCAAATGAAATTTAATTGGAGAAAATAATATGACAATCGCAAAAGGTACGGCTAAACAAGTCGGCTACAAGAAAGAAAGTTCTTTCGGCACTTTAGCTGGCGCTTCTGCTGGCAAATTACTTCGCCGTGTTACTGCTAGTTTTAACTTAACAAAAGAAACATATGAATCAGGTGAGATTCGTACTGACCGTCAAATCGCTGACTTTCGCCACGGTGTCCGTAGCGCAGAAGGTTCATTAAACGGTGAATTAGCTCCTGCATCTTATGCAGACTTTATGGGTTCAATCGTAGCTCGTGACTTCACTATCGCTCCTTCTAATTCTGGTGTATCTTTAACCATTGACGCTGTAGGTGCTTTATACACTATTACTCGTGCTGTTGGTGATTGGGTCAGCGAAGGTTTTGAAGTAGGTCAAGTTGTTCGTTTAGCTGGTATTAACTTAAACGTAGCTAACGTAGCTAACAACCTCTTAATTACTGAAGTTACTACTACAGTTATCACTGTTAAAGTAGTTAATGGTTCTGCCTTAGTTGAAGAAGGTCCAGCTGCATCTTCTAGCGTTACTGGTGTTGGTAAAACAACATTCGTACCTACTACAGGTCACACTGACCAATCTTATACCGTTGAAGAATGGTACTCTGATATCGCTCAATCTGAAGTTTATTCAGGTATGAAAGTTAATAGCGTTGCTGTTCAACTCCCTGCTACTGGCCTTACTACTGTTGACGTAGGTTTTGCTGGTAAGGATATGGCTCAAACTGGCACTACTCAATACTTCACTTCACCAACTGCTCAAGGTACTGATGGTATCTTCGCTGCTGTAAACGGTGTTATGTTAGTTGATGGCGCTCCTGTTGCTTTAGTAACATCTGCCGATTTTACAATCGAACGTGCTACTGAAAATGCTTCTACTGTAGGTTCTAACTCAGTAGCTGATATCTTCACAGGTCGTATCCGTGTAACTGGTAACATGAGTGTTTATTTCCAAGATGCTGCTTTCCGCACATACTTCGATGCCGAAACTCCAGTTGCTGTAGTACTCGTATTAACTAGCGATTCAAGCAATGATTCTGATTTCGTTACCTTTACATTACCTAAAGTTAAATTAGGTAGCTTCACTAAAGATGACGGTGAACTTGGTGTTGTAGCTGCTACAAGCTTCCAAGCTCTCTTAAACGAAGTTACAGCTGGTGGCTTACCTGCTACTACAGTTGCAATTCAAGACTCAGCTGCTTAATAGTTGCTCTTAGAAGCCTAATGAATAGACCCCTTGGTGTAAAAGCCTTGGGGTTTTTTTACGTCTGCATCTTGCTTTTACAGTAAAAATGTGCTATAATCATGTCTGTATAGCGGGATTATATTCCCTTTTATTAACGTCATGAAGGACATTATATGGCATTAGATTTAGCAAAGAATAACCTCAGCGTAGCTGCTGACATTGGTTTCGAATTTGAAGTGCGTTTACCAAGCTCCAGTGAACCTACAGGTGCATTCATTACTGTTCGTGGTGAAGAATCAAAAACAGTAAAAGCTTTTGGTCGCAATAAATTCAAAGAGTTCCAACAAAAACAAACCCAAGCAAGACGCCGTGGTAAGGACGTAGAAGATATGACCTTAGAAGACGCAGAAGAACTTTCAGTAGAAACTGCAGTTGTTCGCGTAATGAGCTGGCGCGGTATTACAGATAATGGTGAAGAAGTTAAATTCTCTCCAGAAGCTGCCGCTAAAATCTTCAAAGAACACAGTTGGATTCGTGAGCAAGTAATGGAGGAATCTTCACAGATTCTCAACTTTCGACCCACAGGAAATTGAACAAGCTCTAGCATTTGCTGAACAAGAGTTCAAGTTCAATACTCAGGATAAAAGTGGAGCTACTTTAAGACAGCATCTAGAAAGCGTATGGAGACAAACCGGACATAAACCTAAAGAATTGTCCGATCTGTTAGAAATACCTGATAGCTGTTCATACGTATGGAAGTACTTTCGAGACTTGCATACAACCAGAACTGGAAACGGTTTTGGTGCTTCGCCTATTACATTCACAGAGATGAAGAACTATTTCGACCTTATGCAGATAGAACCCGAAGAATGGGAACTTACATTACTGCGTAAGTTTGATAACCTAGCGTTAGACAATTTTGCTAAAGCTCAGGAGAAGAACTCTAAAGGTAAATAATAACTGCCCTCTAACGAGGGCTTTTATCTTTAGTAATTTATTAGTTATTAAAGATAAAATTCCAATAAACTAGGAACAATCATGGACTTACAAACATTAAAATTTAAAGTAGAAACTGGTGAGTTAGTTTCTGCTGTTACAGCCATTAAGAATCTTGGCGCAGAAGTCTCTAAACTAAATAAGCCAGTTTCAGAAGCTGCTCTCAATACTGAGAAGTTAGCTCAAGCTCAAGCTAAAACTGCTACAGCCAATGCTAAGGCTGAATTAGCTACGGTTAAATTAAGCAAGGCACAAGAAGATTCAAACAAGCCTCTTAAGGAAAGCGTATCAGTATTACAGCGCCAGCAAGATATTCTAGCATTCATGACAGAGGGTTACTCTAAAGGTCAATCTTCAGTATTAGCTTATGCTAAAGCTTCTGGTGCTTTGAATGACGAGTTAAGTCAGATTGGTGCTACCTTAAAGACACAACGTACTCTAATGGGCACAGACCCATTTGACAAGAGTATCGGTACATTAGAAGCTTGGACTAACAAACTCAAAGTTGCTAATGAAGTTCAAAACCTTTACAATCGTAATCTTGGTTTAACCAAAGGTCAAATGGAAGAGTTAGCTCGTGATAAGTTACGCTTAAACGAATTATTCAAGGATAAAGGTACTGGTGCAGCTGCTGCTGAATATGAAAAGTTAGTTAAAGTTGCTTCACAAACTGCCACTACAATTAACTCTGTTACAGACAGCGTAAAGCAACAAGAAAAGTGGATTAACGAAACTACTAAAGCTAACGCATATCTTGCGAAGGAAATGTATAGATTAGATACAGCACTGCAAGACACTAATAAAGATTTAGGTTCAGGTTCAGTTAACGCTTTAATTCGTTTTGAGAATGCTTTAAAGAAGTCAGGTATGACTGTTCAAGAGCAAATTACTCAACTCGACTTATTCAAGAAAAAATTAGCTGAAACAAATAAACAAAGTGGTAATCGTCAAGAGGCATATCTTGTTCGTGCCTTAGGTCCACAAATTACCGATATTGGTGTTGGCTTAATGACAGGTCAAAATCCAATGACTGTATTGCTCCAACAAGGTGGTCAATTACGCGACCAATTAGCCTTAGCTGGTGTAGCTGGTAAAGACATGGGTAAAGCACTTCAAGAAGCTGCTGCAGGTATGGTTGGCAGTATTAAAGATGTTGGTATCGCTGTTGGTGGGCTAGTTGTAAACTCTATCTCAAGTGCAGGTCAAGCAGTCTTAAAATTTGGCGGTGAAATTACAGGTGTATCATCTTTAATGGAGAAATGGCGATATCAAGTAACATTACTTGAAATGTCAACTGGTGGTAATAGTAGTACGGGATTAGCTAAAGCTTTTAACTATGCAACTAAGGCATTGGAAGTTTTTACTGGTGGTTTAGTGTTAGGTGCAGCTGCATTAGGAGTTACATTTTTATTAAGCATTAAAGAAGTTATCAAACAAGAAAGTGAATTAACAAAAGCTATTACACTTTCGGGAGGTGCCTTAGGTTTAACTAATGACCAAGCTACACACTTAGCTAAGACATTTGCAGGTAGCAAAGGTAATATTGGAGATTTTACTGTAGCTATTACTGAAGCTGCCAAAGCTGGAAATATTACTGCAGGTAATCTAGAAGATGTTACATCTGCAGCTATTGCTTTAAATAAAGCAGCTGGTGTAGATATTGCAACTACTATTA
>ERZ650301.21-NODE-21-length-30181-cov-14.128228_pt1 | contig 30181 bp, 39 predicted proteins | sample MGYA00376237_ERZ650301 | MGnify/ENA primary metagenome ERZ650301 (study PRJEB26733, sample SAMN07839255) | wastewater metagenome | biome: small river; feature: stream; material: water | place: USA: North Carolina | collected 2016-04-05 ...
TGACATCACCGCTCGCGCAATCTCATCGGAGCCTCATCGATGGACAGTCCTAAACCTTCCGGCCATCGCCGAGGAGTCTGACCAAATCGGGCGTATGCCTGGTGAAGCTTTGTGGCCAGAACGATACGACGTAAAGGAACTCGGACGCATCAAGGAGGTCATGGTCGCGAATAGTGGGGACTATGGCTGGAGTGCTTTGTACCAACAACATCCGACACCACGGGAAGGAAGTTTCTTCAAGACTGAACGCATCACCATCGAGCAGGCGACACCGAACATCCAGAAGATGTCTCGCGCCTGGGACCTCGCAGCCACAGCGGGGAGTGGTGACTACACCGTCGGCGTGAAGATGGGCCGTGACACTGATGGTCGCATCTGGATTCTCGATGTCGTGCGGGGGCAGTATGATACTGACCAGCGGGATAAGATTATCCAGCAGACAGCTGCACTTGATGGCAGATCAGTGAGAGTTAGACTGCCACAGGACCCGGGGCAGGCTGGCAAGAGTCAAGCCAGGCATATGCTCAGGCTCCTGCATGGTAGTGCTGTGAACATCCTGCCGGTCACTGGTGCGAAGAATGTTCGAGCGGAACCGTTCGCATCGCAGGTCGCTGGTGGAAACGTGTATATGGTCACAGCTTCGTGGAACCGCGAACTGCTTGATGAACTTCGCGTGTTTCCACTCGGCAAGAATGACGACATCGTGGACGCATTGACGGATGCGTACGACGAGCTGGTCAGCCGTGTGGGTGGATGGGGTGCAGTCTGATTGATGATAAGGACACAATACAAGTATGGGACTCTTTGACCGCTTTCTCGGAAAAGCAACAGCCTCACCTTCTGCACTGCTTCCGCCTCCGCTGATTCAGCGACAGACGTCCTACTTCACTGGCACTGGAAACGGAGACTTTTGGTCCCTACTGACACGAAACCTTCCAGGCTCAAACTACAACTGGAGGAATCAGGCTGGCGACCTGATGCTGAACAGCATCGTGGCCATCGGCATGGACTGGTACATCCGCAACTGGAGTCAAGGTGTTCCTGTCGTCAGAAGACCGATGCCAGATGGACAGGTCGAGAATGTCGCAGACCATCCGGTCCTACAGCTGCTCTCGCAACCGACGCCGAATGTCCCGCCCTCGCTCGTGTGGTCGTGGATTATCCCTGACTATCAACTCCTCGGAAATGCCTATTTCCGGAAGGTGCGTGTTTCTGGTCGTGTCGTTGGTCTTCAATACTTAGCAGCTGACATGGTGCGTCCTGTTGGCAACAAGGTGAATCCTCTGTTGTATTACCAGTACACGGTCGATGGCACGTCCTATAACGTAGCGCTCGAGGACATGATTCACATCCGATACGGTCGAGATCCACAGGATTCGCGATTCGGTCGCTCTCCTGTGACATCTGTTCTTCGCGAGATTGCGACAGACAACGTCGCTGCATCAGCTGCATTCGGAATGGTGCGACACGGTGGCATGCCATCGATGATGGTTGGACCAGACTACAAGGGCGGTGTCGAAGACCTAAGCGAAGACGACGCACGACAGACGAAGGCAAAACTACAGCAGGACTTCACAGGCGATAGCGCTGGTTCTGTCCTGGTAATGACTGGGCCATTCAAGGTCGAGAAGGTCAGCCACAAACCGAGTGAGATGGCGTTCGATGAGATTCGTCGCAAACCGGAGGAGCGTGTCTGTGCTGCCATCGGTCTCAATCCGTTGGTCCTTCAACTCGGCAGTGGTCTCGAGAGAGCCACATACAGCAACCTTGAGCAAGCGACCAGAAGTGCATGGACCGACGGAATGATTCCGCTGATGCGTCAGATGGCTGAAGCTTTGACCATCGCACTCCTTCCAGACTACGAAGAAACTCAGCCTGGCGATTACTTAGAGTTCGATGTGACAAATGTGCCGGCGCTTCAGGCTGATCTAAACGAGGACGCTGAACGCGCTGAGCGATTGTATAAGGCTGGCATCGTGGACCTCGCAACCGCGAAGCGTGTCGCAGGTGTGGCGCCTTCCGATGACGACGAAGGTTATTACCATCCGACTGCTGTTCCAGTCTCGAAGGATGGTCAGGAAGTTCTAGTTCCTGCGCCTGTTCAGACTGTGGCCAAAGCGTACGCGCAAGAAGAAACGACGAATGAGCCAGGACTGAAGTTCTTTCCTTCCAAAGAAATGAAGGAGGAAGCACAACGCGCCATCGAGTGGCGTGATGCTGGTTACGATGGAGGAACCGCTGTCGCATGGGCGAGAGCAAACCAGATCATCAATGGTGAGAAGTTGTCCGAGTCGACTGTCCTTCGGATGTATTCGTTTTTCCGACGCCACGAAGTAGACAAGCAGGCGCAGGGATTCCGACCAGGCGAAGATGGTTATCCGTCCGCTGGTCGTGTGGCATGGGCTGCATGGGGTGGCGATGCTGGATATCGCTGGGCTACAGCTGCGCGTAAAGAGATTCTCAAGAAGATGGCACCTAAGGAAAACGGGAAGTCATATCATCCGTACTATGGTTACGAGCTGACAGACGCCGATGCCTGACATCTATCAAGTCAATGAGTCGTATCGGAATAAACTCCGATATCGTGAGAATGTCGCACTCGCGGAGATGCGCCGAACATATGGCGTTCTTCAGGCTGACAACCTCCAGCGCCTCGAAGCGGTGACAACCGCCATCGAGGAAGCACAGGCAGCAGGTGAGGATATCAGTGGCCTCAGCGAGTACATGCTCCGCCTCGAGGCTCTCAACACTCAGATGGCCGAGCAGGTCACGCGCTGGGCGCCACAAGCGACCGACATCGCGACAGGTGGACAACGTCGCGCAATACAGCTGTCGCTGGACATTCAGGAGGACCTTGTGCGAGCGGTCGCTGGTATCCCTGATTCAGTCTCGCTCACTGCCGATCTGATGTGGAACCGACTACCAGTCGAAGCCATTACGAACGTGGTCGGCTTCGCGGCTGATGGTTCACCACTCGGTCTGCTGTTTGATGCCATCGGACCTTTCTCGGCTGACCATGTCACCATCGGCATTGCACAAGGTCTCAATCCTATCCAGGTCGCACGACGCATGGCGCGGACATACGAAACGCTTGCACCATCACGAGCTGCTACCATCGCACGAACGGAGATGATTCGAGCGAACCGAGAAGCACAGCGCCAGACTTTTGAGGCGAATCTGAGCATCGTGCGTGGCTGGCGTCGCATCTCAGCGGGCGATGTAAACGTCTGTCCGGTGTGCTGGTCGCTTCACGGAGATCCGAATCCTGTTGCAGATGTTGTACCTTCGCATCCAAACTGTAGATGTACGATAATACCGATTTGCCCGACATACGCTGAACTCGCAGGACTTCCACCAGGGAGTTTCGATGAGCCGGAAGAGCTTCCGACCAAAGAAGAACAGTTTCTTATGTTGAGCGAGGCGGAGCGTCGGCAGGTCTTAGGACCTTCGCGGTATCGTTTGTGGGAGACAGGTACACCTCTCAGCGCATTCGGTAAAGTAGTACCGAACGCAGAGTGGGGACCACAGGCAGTGGTCGTTCCGGTCAAGGAGTTATGATGCAGACTTTGGTATCCTTCGGTGATGCAATCAAAGCAGATGACAAAGGTCGTGTGCGTGGTTACTTGGTGCGCTTCGGTGGCGCCGACCTCGAGGGTGACTACTTCACGTCTAGCACTGACTTCGGTCGACCGATGAAGTCTGGCGATCGCGTACCGATGAACTTGTACTATCATCACGGCCAGGACAAAACCATCGGGAAGTCCAGCATCGGCAGTGGCTACATCACCATGGACGACAAAGGCCTATGGTACGAAGCTCAGATTCAGATGGCTGACGAATACCAGAAGATGATTGCCGACCTCGCAAAGTCTGGCAAACTTGGCTATTCCTCCGGCGCCACAGGTCACATGGTCGAGCGTCGCAAGAGTGCTGATGGTCGCTACGAAATCACACGCTGGCCAATCGGTGAGGCATCACTCACACCGACACCAGCGGAGCCAATGAACATGGTCAAGTCATTGAAGGACATGTATGGCGAGATGGAGGATGGTATGGAAGAAGAAGAAGTGATTATCCCTGTCACGCCTGGTGAGGATGTCGCAACCTTCGTCGAGAGCGTCTACGGTGAACTGGACCAGGAGATGGTCCACGAAGGCGTTGAGGCACTCTATGACCGACTGTGTGCAGGCATGATGGCCGCATTCGATGCAGGACTCGGTCGAGGACACGTCGATGCAATAATCGATGCGTTTGCATCGAAGGCCAAAGAACTAACAGCAAACCTAAAGGATCCGGCAGCTGAAGCAATGTCTATGAAGGCAAAGCTCGAGCGACCGACATCCATTCGAGAAGTGGAGCGACGTCTGCGGGATGCAGTACATCTCTCCAGGGCTGAATCGACAAGATTCGCCAAAACCATCTGGGCTGAGCTTCGGGATGAAGCGCCGGCGGAAGATGTTTCCATCGTCGAACAACCGAGTAACGTGGACGAAGCGAAGAACGCTCTCCTCCGCGAACTCATGATCTTGGAGTTAAGTCAATGACAATTGAACAGCTTGAAGCACAGCGACAATCTACAATCGCAGCTGCTAAGGAAGTCCTCATCAACGGTGGAGATATGGCCGAAGCCAATCGCCTCCACGCATCTGCAAAGTCTCTCTCTGAGCGCATCGACATGCTCAAGGAGTTCGGTTCCGTACCTGCTCCTGTCGCATCCGAAGCACCAAAGCATGAGCCATGGAAGTCCGGCGGAGTAACAAAGAATCCATTCCCAGGATCTCGTGACGAAGCCAACTATAAAGCATACGCATTCGGTCAGTGGGTCCGTGGTACGGTCCTCGGCAATGCTAAGGCCGCAAAGTGGTGTGCTGAGAATGGCATCAAGTCGCAGGTAGAAGGAACAGATTCGTCTGGTGGCTACACTGTTCCTGAAATCGTTTCGTCCAGCTTGATCTGGCTCCGCAATGAGTACGGCGTTGCACGTCGGTACAGTCGTATCTACCCGATGACGTCTGACACGCTCAACGTGCCAAACGCATCAACTTCGACCACCACTTACTATCCAGGTGAAGCAACTGCCATCACCGCGAGCGACATCACCTTCTCACAGGTTCAACTGTTGGCGAAGAAACTTGCCATCCTGACCATCGTGTCGAAGGAACTGAACGAAGACACCGTCATCGACTTCGGTGCAGCTTTGGCACAGGATTTCGCATACGGCCTCGCAGCTGCTGAAGACCTCGCTGCATTCCAGGGAGATGGTTCTTCCACATATGGTTCCATCACTGGAATCATGCCGAAGATTAAGGCATTGTCTGGAACATACGCGAACATCGCATCGATGGTCGTTGGTGCTTCTGGTTCATCGTCCGCACTTTCGAGCTTGACGCTCGCAAACTGGCAGTCGATGGTCGCGAAGCTTCAGCCATATGCCACGAATCCTCGCTGGTTCATGCATAAGTCCGTGTTCTACAACGGATGCGCCGACAAGCTCATAGCACTCGGTGGAAACGCCATCATGGACATCCAGAATGCCTATGGCACTGAACCAACACTGTTCGGTATTCCCATAAGCTTCGTTCAGAACATGCCAAGCGCTACCGGAGCAAACGTCGACCTCGCAGTCCTCGGAGACCTCTCCAAGGGTGTCGCTTTCGGTGATCGCCGTGGCGTCAGCGTGGAAGTTTCTGACCAGGTCAAGTTTGTCGAGGACGCTCTCACGTTCAAGGCCACCGAGCGCTATGCGTTCAACGCCTTCGACATCGGAAACGTCAACGCGACTGTCGCATCACAGGTTCCTGGTTCGCTCATCGTTCTTCAGGCTAGCGCAAGCTAGTCTGTAGGACTCTTGTCCACAAAGGGGAGCGGGGTATCCCGTTCCCCTTTTCATTTTAGGAAGTACACATGCCACTCACTAGGACACAAGCACTCGAACAACTCGCATGGCGTGTTGCATCAGATCAGTATCCATTCCTCGACAGCACAGCGTTGCAAAACCTCATTGACACTACAGCTCGATGGTCTGTCTGGACTGCATCGACGGCTTATGTGTACGGCGACATCATTATTCCAACGGTCGCGACTGGACGCCTGTACAAGTGCATCATCGCCGGTACATCTGACACGACTGAGCCACAGTTTCCGCAGTGGGTCACCAACTCCGGCTACACCATAAATGATGGCTCAGGTGACCTTCAATGGCAGGACATCGGGCCTGCTAACGTTGAGCGTTATGATGTGAGAGCAGCTGCACGTATGGGATGGATTCGCAAAGCAGCAAGCATCACGCACCTCATCGATGTCAAGGATGGTCAGGTAGACGCAAAAATGGCGGCGCTCCGTGAGCATTGTCTCGACCAGGCTAAGCGCAACAGTCCGATGGTGTTCGTATGATTCCAGCGCAATATGCAACGGCGCTCAAGAATGCCATCACGAACTACGCGTACGCTGACCGTGTGCAGATCTGGCGAGCTGTCAATCAATCAGATGGCATCGGAGGCATTGGCCAGCACTGGATACAGGTCGCCGAGATTCGCGCAACCATCACTAACACTGGTGACAGCGAGGCAGTCGCCGGTGGCATGATTGAGATCGGTGGCTCCTGGACGCTGACGTGTTCACCCGACCTCGAAGTCAAGTCGGATGACAGAATCTACACGTCTGGCAATCCGCAGAACCTCGCGCCATACTACGAAGTCATCGGCAGTGACTATGGTCATAGCAATGCAGTGAGCCAGACCATCGGCCTTCGGTATCGCTCCAACGGATAGCGCACGTAACCGCACGTAACCGCACGTAACCGCTCGTATATCCACTGCGTGGTGGTACGCATCGACATCATCGCACCATCATACTCATGAAGTTACAAGTGGAGTGAGTGTATGAGTCCAGAGATGTGGGTGCAGATCGGAATCCAGGCGTTTATCACGATGATGAGCATCGGCGCCGCTTGGGTTGCTTTGCAGGTGCGATTGACGAAGCTGGAGACGCAGGTCACTCATATAATCAACACGCTCGATGGACAGGCGCAAGAAGTGCGACGCATCGAACAACGACTCGGTAAACTCGAGAACAAGGTTTCGGCTTTGGAGGCAATCATACAAAGATGAACAGCATCAGTATCAAAAGACTCGTGGTCGTTGTGGTCGTGGCTTTTGTAGCTGCATTCACCTCGGTATTCGGCGATGGTGTACGCACTGCTGAAGCCAAGGATGTCACTGAGCTGGGCGCAGTGATGGCACTGTACGGCTCGAAGGCGGTAGCGGCTGGAGTCTCCGCTGCGGTGTCTAGTGTGCTGGCGTTCCTTACGATGCCTTTTAAGGGTGTTGAGGCGAATAGTCTGAAGGTGGGCAAATGACACAAACAAAAACACTCACCGCCGTAAATATTGATAATGATGGTGGTGTGATGTGTTTATTTTCTGACACGGGCATTTATTATGCATCCCTTGAGCAATTGCACAATGCTGTCATGCAAGCTGCGACTGGTGCAGACAATCAACTACAGATGTTGCTTTTAATGCTTTGGATGCAAGATAACATCATCGGTCGCACAGCTGTGCTTGATACCGATAACGCTACAAATGTGGTGACTACCTATGCCTAGTTACGAAGGACCAGCATTCTCAGTAAAACAGGGTGTGTTTACAATTAATGCCGCACAATTCTGGGCTGTCGGTCATTATGCGTTTAATACATTCAAAGCCACTGGTAATCACACAATAACAGCAATACGTGCGCCTGGTTATCGTACGTCAGGTGCTACTGGAACGATTCGTGTTGGCATACAGGCAGTCACTGGTGCATCAATGGGCAGTTTGCCAGATGGTACATGGTTTGCATATGAAGATGTATCTGTAACCACATATACGACTTCAATGGCATCTAAATGGATAACATTGACAACACCGTATACGCTTACTAAAAATAATTTTTATGCCATAGTCGTCTATGCTCAAAGTGGAACATTTAATTCAAGCACACAGATATTCTTCAGTGGATATAACACAAGTTCATATACTGCAGGAGCTGCATTTTTTCCGACTACTGGTAGACAAGCTGCATCCAATTCGGTCACTATTAGCGATTATTTATTAGGATATAGAACATCAGCGCAGGGTTACTATGGTGTTGCTATGCCGATGTCTGATGACACTGCTGCAAACGTAGAAATGGGTGCAAGATTTACGGTCCCGTCAGGACAATATTCATCCATTGAATGTCTTGGAATCCGCAATAAAATTAACGCCTTGGCGCAGCAAACACTTCGTTTGTATGATTCATCAAACAATGTCATTGCATCTGCAACTCCTAAATTTGATAATGTTGTTGGGCGTGCAATTTACGATACGTATTGGGACACGGCAGTAAATCTAACCGCTGGGCAAACATATTATTGGGGAAGTGTATGTCCTAGTATTACACAATTTGCATCTCAAATATCAGTTGATTTATCTACTGATTGGTTAGCTGATACATCGTGGCAGTTTGCAAAAGCACGTAGGACAACACCTGTGACTGGGACATGGACAATCACGACTACAGAGAACTACGAGCATCAACTGATTCTTGGGAACATCAATCCACTCGGCGGTGTTATGACGCATCCCGGCATGACAGGAGGCATTCGTGGCTAAGTTATTCGTACAGGCGCAAGCCACATCAAACCGCTCCGAGTACGTGTTTGTGCAGGACAGCGCAAGCACGACAGGTGGCGGTAAGACCGGCATTGCCTACAACGCATCCGGCTTGACTGCTTACTATGTCAGACCCGGTGGAAGCGCAACAGCAATCACACTAGCAACCCAGACAGTTACTGGTGCTTGGTCATCTGGCGGATGGGTTGAGGTAGACGCAACTAACTTGCCCGGCATTTATCGATTTGACATTCCTAATGCTGTATTTGCTACAGGTGTAGATCACGCTGTTGTGATGCTCAAAGGTGCATCTGGTATGGCTCCTGTATCCTTGGAGTATCAGTTGACTGGTTTCAATCCTGCCACATCTTGGTTGACATCAGCGCAGACGGCATCTGCTGTCTGGGGTGCTTTGACTGATGACCACACGACGCATGGCACCTACGGATGGAATGTTCTTCGTGCAGATCAGGACTCGAAGGAAGGTCTGGTCACACTGCATCAATCTGGTGGCATCAGCCGAGTTGATGCGGATGTACATGCAATCCAGAACGACACGGACGCCGCCACGGAGCTGAAGGGCGCTCTTCTTCACAACGGAACCGACTACATCTCCGCTGAACTGTTGACGCCAGTGTCAGCTGCGACCAGCGTACACGTCGGACCTTATCAACTCCTGGCTGATGGTCTCGGTGCAGATCAACCACTTGATGTCAATGTCGGCACGGCAACTTCCATCGATGTTCAGGTCACTGATGCGAATGGCACAGGCATCGACATCACTGGTGCGACGGTCACCGCGAAGGTCTACAGCTCAGCGGGAACGCTTGTGGCCACATACAGTGGAACCGCCACGTATGCGGACAATGGTCGATTGTCATTCGGTCTCACGACTACGGTCACGGCCACGTCTGGCACGTACACTGTAACTGTGACCAGGACAACCGGCGCGACAGATACGCAGGTATTCGGTCCATTGAAACTCTATGTGAGGCCAGTATGAGTGTGAACATCATCAACATCACTGAAGACCCGGAACAGATTGTGCAGCTCGCAGCCTGGACGGGTGACTGGCACACGTACGTGTTGCGTCTGGTAGATTCAAACGGCTCACCGATTGACATTACGACAGGCACTCTCGGAGCGACATTCACGAACGCCGCCACAGGCATCGCGTATTCGTTTGGTGGAGGAAGTGTCACGCTCACGAAGTCGATGTCCACACAGGGCATTGTGACGGTCCTGAACCCGGCTGCATATCCAACAGCAGCTGTCGTGCGTTTGACATTGTCGCTCACAGTCTCGACTACCGTGCGACGCTTCGGTCCACTACTCATTGAGGTTCTGGCTCCGTGACCGTTAAGGTTGACCTCTCCGGGTTTGACGATGCGGAGCAACGGTTTCGCATGCTCGCTGTATTTCTCCAGAATGCGGTGAGTGCTTCGTACACCGGAATGATTGCACTGATGACTGGTCCTAAGTCTGGACGCAGATACAAGATGCCAGGCACAAAGACAACGTATCAAGCATCCGCGCCAGGACAAGCACCAGCTGTGCGAACTGGATTCCTGCGGACATCAATCACTATCGGTAAAGTCAACGACTACGAATACGTCATCAGTATCTCGGCGCCTTATGGCAAGATACTCGAGTTCAAGAAGAACCGTCCGTTTGCGATACCAGCATCCACAAAGGCATGGACCGTGTTTCAAGGTGTAGTGAGGAAGTACTTCAATGGTTGAATCACTGGTCGTGGATGAGTGGATCTATGACACGCTCACAGCTGACTCTACGCTTCAAGACCTGCTAGCGGTCGACAATCGCGCACCGAACTACCAGCAGGGCATCTACTTGTACATGGCTCCGGAGAAGGACCCGATCAGTCTGCGACAGCCACAGGTTCCATACATCGTCGTCCGTCACACTGATGGTGGTCAGGAAGATACGCAGTCAATGTGTGGCGGTCGTATCGTTACGAGTTCCGTTCACCAGGTGTGGTGTTGGGACACTCAAAGCGGTGCAGTCTCGATGGCGCGTATCAAGGGCATCGTCGACAGAATCGATACACTGCTAAACAAACAGTCGGTCAATACAACGACACCTGTTTTCTTTTTGACTCGCACATCAGTCAACTCAAGCGTGGACGTCAGCCAGGATGGTCGCGTTGATAATGGCATCAGTCTTGTATTCGTTGCCACAATAACTCCAGAGGTATAACCACATGTCCCGTCCGCTTCTCGCCAAAGATGTAACACTCACCATCACGTTCACTGCAGCTGCATTGACTGGTGACACGACTGCGCTTCCTACCACGACTGCTCAATCCGTTGTGTGTTTGGCAAAGTCCTTCTCGGCTACTGTCACGCAGAACATGGTCAATGCGACCGCGCTTTGTGCCGTCTACGAGGCATCTCTTGCCACCACACAGGCAGGAACTGTGAACCTTGAGTTGTACGTCGATAGTGTCCTCGGACCGCTGTTTCAGTCTAAGCTCGGGTATGGATGTGAAATTGATGTAGACTTAGATGGTGCTGCTTCGGTTGCAGGCGCTGTACTCAAGTACTTCGGCATGGTTACCGAGGCAGGACTAAGTCTAACGCCAGAGGAGACACAGACCGAGACCGCGACCATCAAACTTGGTGTAAGCGGAATCACTGGTCTGTCAGGATCATAATGAGTTCAATCTTCGACAATATTCCAAAGCTTGAAGGTCGGCCTAATCACGTAGTCGACATCGAGCGCTTCATCGGCGCACCAGGAACAATCACATTCCGTGAGCCAAAGGCAGCGGACCTTTTCCCGCGACCTGAAGTCGAGAAGATGTTGAAGATTGCTTTCCCTGAGTTTCCCGCTCAGATGCTCCAGATTCTCATGATCATGGCGCGTTGTTATGTGGTCCAGCCAGGTGATGGCGAAATCAATCCAGCGCGAAGGTTTGCACAGCTCGCTCGTGACCGCTCTGACATATACCTCTATGTGGTCGGAGAGTTCGCGAAGGCATTCCCGATTGACATCGAGCAGGCTGTAGACGAAGTCCCAAACGACTAGGCGGGGTGGCGCAGAAGATTCTCTACTGTTCAGTGAGACATCTAAAGCGTCATCCCCGTGAGACTGACCTGACACTCGAGGAGTTCGCCGAAGTCGCATGGGCCGGAGAGGTCTGGGAAAATCAAATCACAGAGATCGTCAAGGCCGTGATGTCGGTCATGGCTAAAAGGACACTCTAATGGCTTTAGGCATATTCGACATTATCTTCAAAGTGTCTGGAGCTGGTGATGCAGTCCAGGCACTCAAGAACATCAAGAGCGAAGCAAAGCAAGCGGCTGATGGTTTGACACAAACCCAAGAGTCTGCTGGCAATCTTGCGAATCAGTTCAAAGGTTTACTCGCAGGAGCCGCCATCGCTGGCTTCGCAAAATCCGCGCTCGATGCAGCTGTAAATTACGACAGCCTACAGAGAGCGCTGGCGACAACTGTCGGTTCTACGTCCGAACTTACAGCCGAGATGGATAGGCTTCGGAAGATTGCACTCCTTCCTGGTATCAACCTCGAGCAGACAGTCAAAGGTTTCATCCGTCTGAGATCCGCGAAGTTTGACGCCAACACAGCAGAAAAGGCACTGGCTGGTGTAGCGAATGCTGTGGCCTCGGTTGGTGCATCTGCCGATACAGTCGAGCGTGTCATCACCGCGATGTCACAGCTCGCAAACGGAACACAGGTCAATCAAGAGGAACTGAACCAACTTCGTGAAGCATTGCCATCGTTTGGCAAAGCAATGGAAGCGGCGTTCGGTACGCAATCAGCCGAGCAGATTCGCAAGATGGGCATCAGTGGTGCAGATGCGGCGAAGCGTATCGCTGACGCATTCAATGCCATGCCTAAGGCATCAGCAGGACTTCAGACAGCGGTCGACAACGTAGCAGACACATACAACCAGCTACAGGTCGCAGTAGGGAATGTTATGGCCTCGATGCTTATGGCATTCGGCCCGACGGTTACGTCCGCACTCGAATCGACGACGAAACTGATTCAGAATATGACCACGGCTGGCACTGCTGCGAATGCAATGTTCAAAGGTTTGGTCGCTCTCGGTTTGGCTGCGTTCATCGTTGATTTGTCGAGTAAGTTCGGAATGTTTGTCAAGGCTTTATATTCAACGGTTACAGCGCTTCGTGCATTGACTGTCGCTGAGATCGTCGCAAAAGCAGCTGCTAGTCCAGCTGCTGCTGCTGGTTCAATCGCAGCCATCATTGCGGCGGCTGGTCTTTCTGTCGGCGCTTTTGCCATCATGGACAAGATGTTCAAAACACCTGCAATGCCTCAAGTCGAAGCAACAGGCAACACCAAAGGCGCACCACTTCCAGCACTACCACAAACGTCTGGTATTGGTACAGCTGCGACTACAGCCGCTAATGCAGCAAAGTCGACCGAAGGCAAAGGCGGAGGCCTTATCAACACCATGGTCTCTATTGCTGAATACGCAGCCAGGATGCAGGCCGCATTTGTCGATATGGCAAAGTCGATGGAAGGACATCTGTTCGAGATTGCCAAGAACACTGGAAGCACTCGAGACCTTCTCGATCTGCGGAAACAAACCTTCGGTGGAGGTCGCTTAGGCGCCATCGGTGTGACGGCTGCGGAACTGAACGCCGGCAACAATGCCACGAACCAGGGTGGAGTCGGCATCATTCCACAGACGTTGATTCCTGCATCGACTGACCTCGAGCGAGCGATGCGGAAGATGATGATCCAGCAAGGACGTCAGAATCTTGTGACGGAAATGAGAAGAATCTAATGGCGACAAACTGGCCACTGTTGGTCGAGGTCGACTGTCCTGAGCCACGTCCTGACTTAGGACGCGTCTGTGTCGGTGCCGACGGAACTTCCTGGGACCGTGCTTACAGTACAGGCTGGTTTGATAGTGTCACGAACACGGCCATGCCTGCGCCTCTACCTGTCACAGAAGGATGGTCGAGCAACTACAGTGGACTATATGCTCGTATCCCTAGAAGCTCGTACACGCTCACTACAGGCAGTGTATGGAAGCAGATGGAGGTCAATGCGGCTGGTGATTATTACCTCACCGCCACGACACTCGGAACTGCAAATGCTGAATGGGTGCGAACAACATCATCCTATGTTGCAAATCAGGGCTGGTACATCAGTGCATATGTTCCGAACTGGGTAGATAAAAGCACACTGCCATTCCTGCGTGTTCAGTGGGGCTATGGATCCGCATCGACTATTGAACTGGTGTTCCGTGGTGACGGCTCCTGCATCGTCTACAAGAATGGCATTCAGAAGGGCGTCTACGACCAGTCCGACACCAACCGAAATCCTGGTCGTAATGTAACGACATCGAGTGCTGTGGGTCAACGTCAGGTCAGCCTGATGATGCTTCCATTCAAGCGTCGTGAGTTGTTGGTGACATCGACATTTGGTGCTAACTTCTCGCACACATTTGAGGATCTCAACGACACTCCAGGTAACACAATCGTGCCATCTGGAAGTTTCGCCTGGAAGGTTCCATATGGCAGGCCGACTGTTCAGATTTCACCAGTGGCGTACGAGACGACCGGAATCTTTTACAGTAAACCCATTACGCTTCGATACGCTCCTCCGACTGGTGCAACATTTGACGCGCAAATCTGGGGTGATGTAGTTGGAACATCCGCAGGAACCGTCACGACGTCGTTAGAAGTCGTTGATTTTGGTGGTTCACCATATACGCCAGACGGAATCATTGACACGCTACGCGTCAAACTGACGGTCACGACGCCGAGTCCGTACACGCAGACATATGGCGTTGCAGCTGCTCTCGCTAGTAGCACACCAGACCCTACAGCCACATATGATGGTCCAGTCGACATCACGCAATACATTGATAACTTGACATTGTCGGTCGATGAGACATCGAAGACCACGCTAAAGATGTCAGCCAGACGTCAGAAACTCCTAGATGCTGGAGTTGAACAACCACAGATCACAGGCGACCGACCGATTCGTGTGGCTATCTCGAACAGCGCAACACCGACACCAACATACACGGACATATTCCGTGGAACGCTCGCTCCTCCACAGATTCAGTATGAGCAGGGTGACACATCGCTCCACTTCTCGACGCTCCAGTTTGAAGGTATGGACCGCTCGCGAGACTTCGAGCTGTATTACTTCCAGGACGGAATCTTATACGATGGCTACACAGGAGAGGATGCCATCGGCGACATGATGTCCATGGCTGGATATCCTCCGGCCACATACCTCGAGTACAACGACGCAGTCGGCATCGAGATCTCGAGGAGTCCAGACATTGCCAGGGGATATAGCAACTTCGTTCCACAGCGTGGCGACACCATCGCCTCGATGCTCAATAAGTTGAAGACTGACTACGCCGCGACATTCGTCACTGGCTGGAGTCCAACCGGGTCAGGGTATAAGTTTCAATGGTCGAATCCTAACGACCTGACAACCACCAGTGTGATGACGTTGTACCAAAGCGTTGCAGCAGCTGCTGCTGGTGGCGTTGTGGCTGCGCTTCAGAACAAGCGTGTGGTCAGGAAGATGACCGCGCATTACGAGTCTCCAGAGTGTAACCAGATCACTGTCATAGGTCAGGACCCACGCACAGGTGACCTGATCTATTCGTATGAGTTTGACAGCGCCAGCCAGACCGCAGACACGGCTCCAGCAGACAGGCCATACAACTGGAGAGGCAGACCAGTACCGTACATCCTAAGTGATCCGAGCATTACTTCAAGTGCAGTCGCCTATCAGGCTATGACGGCACTCAAGGACCGCTTGATGACTGGCCGCATCCTCATCGAGTGGGAGAGTGACTTCCTCATCCTCTCAGCAACGAATCGACCTCTATGGGTTCGTGATGTGGTGACCATCATGCAACCTGACGGCGTGACCATCAAGGGTGTCTACCGCATCATCGCAATCCCGACCATCGAGTTCGTGGTCGAGGATGGTGTAAGGCAGTTCCGCCGGGCTGTTTACCGTGGTCAGTACTTGAATGACGGTGGCGAATAGTGGCGTATATCGATGGCACACGAACATCAACGCTCACGATGTCGCACACGCAGAACGTCACGGAGCGCGTTTGGAACCCGTTCGCACTGCAACCGCTCGAACCTGACTACGACACACACTTCACGAACTTCACCTTCGGCGGACATCTAGGTTTCCTCGGTTCACTGGCGATTGTCTCGACAGTTAATGCGCCATCACCTGGTGCGACGTGGACATGGGAGCTTCGTGCGAACCTTGCAGTAAACAATGGCCATGGAAGCACAAACACGGGATACGTCGTGCTGGCATCTGGAACCGAGACAGGCGCCACAAACTATAAGGATGTCAGCGTCAGTGTTTCTGGAACCTTTACGGCTTCCGTGTCGACAGACAAACTGTGGGCTGTGACGGAGACTGCGTACAGTTCATCCGTGACTCCGACGGTCTTTCCACCACAGACCGCGTACCGCTGGTATGAGATGACCACTAGTGGCGCCACAGCTGCGTGTAGTATCACCGCGAATGGTGGCAGTGTCAGTGTGTCAGCCGCCGCCACATCGAGGCGCACAGCCGACTACACGGCCATCCTGTCGGCAAATGGATTCTCGAGCGGTGATGTTCGCCATGACTTCGCTGTGTCATTGGTCAAGGTAAACACCGTTGCAGTGCATGACATCGCGCACACTCATACATTCCACGCACAAAGCGCCACGGAATGGAGTCTCAGTGTTCTGGGAACGACAGACGCATTCGGCATCGTTGCAACGGCCAGCGCAACCATCAGCACGTCGAGCTGCTTGGACAGAAACGTCGCTGTGATTGGTCGTACTCGAGCGTGGTCGACATCGTACCCAGATTCACTGAGTGTCGTGGTCACTGGATTCGATGGTTCGTCCAGGACAATAACCGGAACCGGCTCGATGTCAGGGTCCGATACCTTTGTAGACTATTCGACCACGACAGTCCTGACAGATCCGGACTACGGTTCAAACACGCTGACAACATCGCTCGATGATGTTCCGGCCAGCATCTCCTGTGCCATCACAAGTGCGTCACTCACAGCTGTCGGTGAAGCATCAAGCGAGACCAGGTGCATGTTCCGTGGATTCCGCTTCAACGGCTGGAGTCTGGCATATGCCACAACACGAAGCATTACCGGAACAGGTAACGACCGACTATTCGCACCATACGAAGGCATGTCTGGATATCGCTACCTTGACATACAAATCAAGGCGCAAAGCGGGACAGGTGTGGCTGGAACCTTTGTGATAACCGACTTCCATGGCAACACGAAAACATGGAACATTACAGCTGCGACAACGTCATACCAGACAGTGACCATCGACCTGTGCAGTCCTGATGCATGGTCGGTCTCAGCACTTCCGCTCACCGATGGCAAAGACAATCCATATCCGCGCAAGAATACCGCCAGCACGTCCTACGCTGGCTCAGAGAGCGTCGATTCGGCATATTGGGGTGTTACGTCATGCCAGCGTCTACGCATCGCTACAGGGGCGATTGACCTCGGCACGACGACACTCAAGCAAGACACGACAAACGGCTTCACGAACTCGCACTATGTGCCTAGTGGCCTCGGTTACGAACACGAGCGCATCACGCCTGCCATCGTGGCTGAAGTCGACACGACAACTTATTACTATTCGCGACGGTTCTGGCAACAAGCAAACGATGGAAGGCACGAAGAAGAGAGCGACTACTGGTGGCAAAAGACCGTAGGTGGCGCGACTGGCGTCACGACATACAGTGTCACACCGCTCTCAATCAGCGACCTCGCTGGTCAGGTCAATGCGTCGGATGCGAGCATCGTGCGACATCCTGGCTGGACTGCAACTAACAGTGTGGCGTATCCGGGCAGTGGTACGTGTAGCGTCTCACAGCCTCCACTGAGAGACTGCTTCCTGAATGGCGGCACTGGCATCTCAACGTGGCTTTATGGTGGCGGAATCCTCGCAACGCCAAACGCGACAACCGGCACAGACTTCGCGTATGGGTTCGAGATTGCGACAGGCACCATCACAGCACAGACGCTTTTCGATTCCATCAATGGTGATTTTATTCCGGATTTGTATGACCCTTTTGACGTCAATGGTGGCACAGACAGTGCTTTGTATCTTCCGTTCGGCACAATCCTTCGAGGACCAGCACACGGTATCGTCCTGGACACATCAGGAGACCCGGCGACCAGCGGAACCGTAACACTTCAACTCTCCAGCGACTCATCTTCACGAGGAACCGATTCGAGCTTTGATGCGCTGGGAAATTATCAGACTGGCTCACCGTTTGGACTCGGCAAGGCGAATCATTCAATCCTCATCGGCGCATCAAGTGTCGGTGTCAATCCGATGTATTCTGCGAAGCGACAACGAGCTGTGTTTCGCGAGGAAAACCTTCAAGGAAACTGCACAGCCGCCGACGTATCACCAGCGCAACAGGCGACATATGGTGTCATCACTGCAAGTGGTGGCGTGAAGCTGTATCACGCCAGGGCGCACAACGGCACGAACTGGGATGAGGTCACGACGCCGATCACGAACGCTGAATGTCTGTCGCTGGCTTATCAGAAGAACAGCGGCTCGATGGCGCTCATCATCATCGTGGACGACACAGGCGGGACCATCAAGCGGTACACAACCGAGGACGAAGGGAACACAGTCAGCGTGGCAACAACAATCGGAACCGGCACACATGGCACTGTCTGCGTGTCGCCAAACGGAATGGAATACATCTTTTTCCGCACATCGTCGAGCAACATTGACCGAGTCAAGCGTGACCCGATGGGTAACGTTATTACAGCTGCTTCTACCGTCGTGACAGGCAATGTCAGCGACGATGAGATTGCCTGCTATTGGCGCCTGGGAGTGGTCTACATCATATACACACACACGACGAATGGCATCACTATCGTATCCAGTAGTGATGATGCAGAGACATTCTCCTGAACTTGTAAGGATTTCTTACAAGTTGGTCATGTAACAAGGATTCCTTGTGAGTTGTAAAGGATTGCTTTACTACTGAAAATAAAACACCTCCGGTGAAGGGGAACCGGAGGTGTGAGGATTAGGACGAACCTATTTGGACGGAGGGAGTATACACCATGAGTGACACAGCACCATCAAGACGAATCGCACTGCTATCAACTGATCTGGCTGTCGCGAACATTGGCGTCCAGGAAGTCGGTGAAAATCGAGGTAAAGCAGTCGAGGCATATCAGGCATCCTGCAAACCTGTGATTCCTCCTGGCTCACCGTGGTGCGCTGCACATGTACGCTTCCGCCACAAGCAAGCGGCCACACAGCTCGGCATCACATACGACGAGACTTATCCTCGATCTGGATATTGTCCAGACTGGTCACGCTGGCATAAGAGTGAAGGACTATGGCTACCAGTCCAGCACATTATCGATGGCACAACCACGAAGCGTCCACGGCGTGGTGATGTGGCGCTATTCTACTTCCATGCGCTCTCACGCATCGCACACATCGGTATCGTCACAAAGGTCGAGGAGTGGGGCGTTTATACGGTCGAAGGCAATACCAGCCCAGAACCTTCGGACGAACTCTCAGTCGAGCGTGATGGCGATGGCCTGTATCTAAAGAAACGAAACTGGCGCGAACTAGGAAGATTCGGCGGCTTCGGCTTCGTGAACTTCTGAACACTTTCCAAAATGGAAACAGTTGATACGATGTACCGCTGGATGGTTGGCTGAGTGGTTTAAAGCGCATTCCTGCTAAGAATGTATGCGACATCGCATCCAGGGTTCAAATCCCTGACCATCCTTATAAACCAAAAACCATCTGTATACATGGGCTTCGTCCGGTAACCCGGGGCCATGCGACAGATGGTTTCTGTTTGGTTGGTTGTTCGGTATTCACCAGCCTGGGAGGACTGGCAAATCCTTTATACATTTACCGCCAGACATGCACCACTTTTTGTTCGTGGTGTGGATTCTCCTCGATGCGAAAACTCACGATGCCATCGAGCGCAGGATGAACGAAGATGACTGCATCCTCGGCATTCAAGCGCTCCAGAATCTCATGCTCACTGGCCTTGAGGAGCCACAAAAGTCCTTCTGGTTTTTCCTCTACGCGTGTGATCTCTTTGTCTGCTGTTGGTTTACGTGCCATATAAAAATACCTCCACACCAGTATGGTGTTAACCGAGTGCTTCCATCGTTATTGGCAGATGTTCCAGCATGATGTTCTGGATGCTTTGCGCGATGTCACGATGCTCGAGCTGCGTGTCCTGGCGCGTTCGCAACTGGACATAATGAATCCATGAGCGAATGCTTCCGCTCATGTACATCGTGGTCGGAGTACAAAGCGGTAGGACCATGCGAGCAGTCTCCGCAGCCATGCCATTCTTCACGAGATCTCGATACACGTCTGTCGCGAACTCGATGGTGCTATTGACCAAATACAGCGCATCCTGCTGTTCTTTGGTCAGTTCTTCCATCGCAGGTAGTGGCAGGCTTGATTGGCGATTGTAGGAGCCAGCGAGGCGCATCTCCGGAACATCGATGTCCTCAACCACGGTGGCGTATCTTTGCGAGAACTCCTGGAACGAGAAACTGCGGTGCCTGAGAATCTGAGCTGCAATCGCTCTCGTGGTTTTGATCTCGACGCACATACTAGCCATCTCGAAGATTGACCAGTGTCCATGACCAACGCAATACCGAAGTAACCTCGTGACGTCAGGATTGTCCTGGTTTCCCGGATTTGATACTCGAGCGCAATACCCGATGACCTGCTCGGCATCGGGCGTTATCCATACAAGTTTGGTCATTTGATACCTGCTAGTCGTTGTTCGCGTTCTTCCATTGCGATTTCGGCATACTGCATAATCTGCTCGATGTCGTGGGCGTATGGAATGTCAAGCCATAGTGGTGAGTTGCCTTCGATGTAAACACCAACCTGCCAGCCCTTAGTCATGATGCGGTCAGTAGGGAAGTCAAGCTTGTATGACATGAACAGGCTGTTCACATATGCACGTATAGCCTGCATCTGTTGATCGTATCTGTACCATAGAGCTTTGTTTTCCTGCACAGTGATGCAATAACCGTGGCGCATGGCTTCAAAGGCCAGTTCAAATTTCATCCTACGACCTCCCAATCATCTTGAAGGAAGTCGGTGTAAATTCTCGTGAATTCTGAGTCAAGGTCTAGTGGTTCATTCTTATTGATTCGATTCCATCGATTCATCGTGAACGCTTTTGTTGGACCGGCAAATTCTGGAAACCATTTCTCCGCCGCTGAATAACAGATTGCCTCGTCTTTATCCCAGTTCTCTCGTCGAATCTTTTTGCCTTCGATTAATGCTTTAAGTGCTTCAATACCTGTCATTTTCTTACCTCCCACATCTCGCGTTGATGCGTTTCTTCCGTGCCTTTGCTTTGCGTATAGCTTTTAGTGCTTGGTATTTGCGATGCATTAACAGGGTGTAATACTTCCGATGAACTACGATGCGTGGTGGCTCCGAAGCGTACGTCGGCAATGCAGCCACCATGGATTGAAAATCTGTGAGTGTCACTTCTTTCGTTTATCTTTCTTTCGTTCAGCTTCGGCAGACTCATTGAAGTCAGTCATCAATGACAATGCCTTCGCCAGGAATAACCTCGTATAACGTCCATACATAGGCCACGAAGCATTAATTTCTTTCCATGCAACAGAATGCCATTCGGTTAATGGAATCCTGTCTTTCATGTCGTGACAAGCGGAACAGCACGGAACCATGTCCGTGCCTCCGTTGCGTTCTGGTATTGGCATGTGATCGCCATGGTTCTTCGCGGAGTGACAATACATCACTCCGCAGTAGAAGCATTCAGATGTCATGCGTTACACCTTCAATGAGCAATGTTTCCTGATCGACTTCTTCGTCATTGACATAGAAGTGCATCGTTCGACGTGCGTCATCTTCTGACATTGGCTCAGTGATGAACGCCATGACCATTGGTTGCATTGCAATACTTGGATGGACTTCGAGAGGAAGCCCGAACAAGTTGTTCGGGCTGGTCGAGTTTTCAACCTTTAGATATTCACTCATGTCATTCAGGAATCTTTGACTCGCAACGAATCCAATGACTTCCAAACCTTCGTCATACGATGCACTGATCGCACGGCTGGCATATCCAAGCAGTTGACGTGCATTGCCTATCTTTCCACGCATCTCCATTATTCTGTCGGTCCTTCCTCGCCCAGGACGAAGTGACTACCGTTGTGATACCCAGATATCGGCTTCGCCTGTGGTGCAAGCTTGCGAAGCGTCGTGGTCTGTGGCGGTCCAGGCTTTATTTGTGGCCGTGCTTGTGGCTGTTGACCTATCGCACCATTGCCATCGTCATCCTCGTCAGATGCGAGCGACAGAAGCGCACTGAGGCTGTAACGTCGACCATACGAGAGTGCGCTGCCGAATCCATGGCTGGTCTGTTGCATCACAGGAACCTGCACGACACCAGCAATCCACTCACCTGAGCTGTGAATGACACGACTCTCGACAGTGATGCTGGTCGAATGCTCGCCATCGATGGTGTCAAGCACCGACTGCACGACGAAAAGGCCATGTTTCGCCATCACAGGCCTCACGACCTCCATGATGGCATCGAGCGATGTGTACTTACTTCTGAACGCTGGATTCGTGGAATCCTTCGTTATTGGCTTAATTTCCGCTTGTGCCTTCACAAGCGCTGGTGCAATAGCACCGATTGTTTCCGACATTGTCATACCAAACCTCCCAGATGTAACCCTACCCGCGCAAGCTCATTCCTAAACGTAGAAATCCAGTTGATGTTTCTATGGTCAATGATGTCACCAGCTCGCGTGTATGACCGCCATGTAGACACTTCTGTGACCACTGGCTTGATCGCTTGTGCGATGGCTGACCATTCGTCCTGTCGCGTCCTGTGCGCTTCACGCAGACAATCCAGGACAAGCGCCAGTGCTTCGTACTTTGCAGTTCTGATTGACCTCGCCCAGGCGATCTGCTTTTCACTACCAGTCATAGTGATTGGATTCGGTTCCAGCATCAGCTGAATGTGTCGCCATTGATGGTCTGCGACAATCTTGGACTGGCATGCATCGCAGATGTTTAGCGTCGAGGCCATCAGATGCATTTTCGCTTTGAGTTCGTTATGGCTATAGCCAAAAGTGAAAGTGGCAGTGTGACCACACTTCCACTTCAGTTCGATTCGTTCGTCCATTTGTTATCCCTTCGTGGTGTCCAACCACATCGACATCATAACAGTGTTGACATATTGTGTCAACTGTGGAATATTGTCGGCATGTATGGACTCACACAGGTCGAGATCGCACAGCGACTCGGCATCAACAAATCAGCAGTGTGCCGGATGCTATCCGGTGCGTATGCTGTCAGACACTCGACCATCAAGCGCCTCGCTGAGGCTGTTGGTCGGACAGAGAACGAAGTAGCACAATGGATGTACTGCAAACGTGCAGGACAACCTCTCCCAGAATAGATAGAAGGAAAAACCCTATGGACACAAATATCAAACTGAGCTGCATTGAATGCCATCGACCGAATATCGTGCCTTATGGCCGTGGTCATCGAATCTGTCACATCTGTTCACAACGTCAACTCAAGCGTGAACGACGTCAGCGTATGGCGATGCGAATCCAGACACTCGGTGGATTCGTGGTCGTTGTCCTGGCTGTATGGACTGCATGCATGATGGCGTCCGACTGGAACACACCAAACAGTGCAGATCACCGCGCACATCAGGCGATGCAAGCTCGTGACTGACGCCATCAAGACATGGTCTCAATATCGCATAAGCAGACGCGCCAGCACGGATGGACTCCTCACGAAGGAGGAGGAGTTCTTCCTCGGTCGCATGGTGCAAACAGGTAGCCAAAAGGATAAAGACAAAGCAACCGCTGAACTCATTGAACACAATGTCAGGATGGTCAGCGCCATTGCCAAGAAGTTCCGTGGTCGTGGATGCGAACACGATGACATGATGACCGACGGGATGCTCGGTCTGCATCATGCAGTCCAGCGCTATGACTGGTCACTCGGTCATCGCTTCAGCACCTACGCCACGAACTGGATTCGCCAGGCAATCGGTCGCGGTGTCGAGAGTCGTGGTCGCGACATTCGTCTGCCGTCACATGCCATCGCAAAGCTGTCTCACATTAGAGTTACACGCCATGAGTACACGCTGAAGCATGGCCAGCCACCGACTCCGGCGGAACTTCTCGCGTACGTTCGCGAGGTCAAGCACACTTACCCGAAATACCTTCACAAGCAAATCGACTCGCTGACAGTCGAGTCTATGTCTGAGATTCTCCAGCACGACACAAAGATTGTGTCAAGCATCGATGAGCCAAACCATTATGGTCAAACGAAGTATGACTTCATCCCGTCTGGAGATATGCCAGTCCAGAACAGCCTGGACAAAGAGGAACTGTACGCACAGCTGCGAAGCATGATGACAATCCTCACAGACCGTGAGGTCGCATGTCTTCGCCTTCGGTATGGCTTCGATGGTCTCTGTGATGGTCGCTCGCTCGAGGACGTCGGTCTATTGATCGGTTACAGTCGCGAGCGCATCAGACAAATACAAGTTCGCGCACTCGCGAAACTTAGGGTCAATGCCGGCGCCGATATCCTGGCGCAACTTTTCGAGAGGATGGAACTATGACAGAGTCAGAACATCAAATTGCTTTCTTCCGTTGGTGCCACATGATGGGCGGACGTGATCCGCGTCTTGATGTCATCTTTGCCGTGCCAAACGGTGGATATCGTACAAAGGCGACTGCTGGTCGGCTAAAGTCTGAAGGTCTGAAGGCCGGAGTCTGGGACATCTTCGTACCGATTCAGATGGGGCAACACTGCGGTATGTGGATTGAAATGAAGGCAGGAACGAACAAACTGACTGTCGGACAAAATGCGTTTCGCGCAGCTGTCGGTGAGTCATATTCGTGGGCCGTGTGTTACTCATGGCACGAAGCTGTCGAGGTCACATGTGCCTATCTTGGCATTTCGAGTGGCATGCGTGGCAATACTGAGTGATTCGTTGATTTCATCTGCCAGCTCGACACCGTGAAGTTCATACACCAGGTACCAGATCGCTTTGAGGAGATCGTCGGTTTTATCTTCGCTCTCCTTTGTGCCTGCTCGGAGTAAATACTTCAGCGCATTGCCTCGAGAAAAATCAAGGTTGTATGCGGAAATCACGTCGATTGGCTGAATGGCCTTTGTGCGGTAATGTGTCGGAACCTGTTTGGACATACAGGATTGTAAGGGGAAATAATGAACCGTGTATCACAGGCCGTGACATTTTTGTCATGGCTGTTTGAGTCATATCCAGATGGCTTCGTTGAGATTCGATGCATGAATCAAGGCAAAGTCCAGATGCGATTTTATGAGCTTCCAAGGACGGAAGACGATTGGACTGGACTCGCTGAGGCATGCGTCCAGTGGAGTGATGAGGGAAATGATGTGTACGTCGGCGTACTTCCACGCTGGCGTAAAGGAGGAAGGGACAATGACGTTCATACTGCTGGCGTACTTTGGTGTGACATCGATGACCTTACTGGTCTGGATCAGACTGCAACACTTGCTAAAGTTACAGTCGCGGTACGCTCGGGGAAGGGTCTCCATTGCTACCGAAGGCTCAAGGTTGCTGGCATTGGGACTAAGCCAACGGAACAGCGCGAGTTCGTACAGCTGCTCGAACGATGGATGCTCTCGCTTAGTTCATCCGCAGACATCAAGTGCAAGAACCCGTCAAGAATCCTACGAGTTCCTGGAACTCTAAACTGGAAAAACCGAGAACTGCCTCGGTTGGTCGAACTCGCAAAGTACCCGCCAGAAGCCTCCAGAATCGTCAAAGAGACGACATCGGCGCATCCATGGGGTGATGAGTGGTCTCGCCTGTTGATATCAGCCAAAGCGGGAGACCTTCCAACACGCGAGCGTGGCAATTGGAACATCGGAAAATACAAACACGGGGATTACCTGCTGTATTGTTTCAATCATGCCATCATCGGCATCGAGCAAATGCGGACAATGGGGATGGTCGCACATGCCGAGGAGTGTCGTATATTGGTAACCACTGCGCTGGACACGCAGGACCTAACAGTTTGAAGGGATAGGAATGGACGAACTTTCACTGGACGATCTCCGGCTCATGGTGGCCGGAGACATGGAAACTCATGCTCGCATCATCGCGCATGGTGAACACCATTGGGACAAACTGTGGCAACCGCATCCTGCATCAGGAGGAGCATTCGGTGGCCGTAACAACGCTTTGGTCACGCTCCTCGGATTCTTCCGTGCGAAGCGCTACAGCATCGATGTCGCACAGCTGCAAGCGGTGTGGTGGAGCGATACTTACTGTGACCCGCCACTCGAGCGCGAAGTCATTCTTGAGACCGTCGGACGTTTCTGGTCACAATGGGCAGCAGGTTCTGTGCCGGATGACCTTCCAGGCGGACAGACAGTCGCACCATGGGAAGTGTGGGACTGGACTCGAATGGAAACCGAGGAGGCAAAACTCGGCGAGCAGTCCTGGCTGATTCCGAACGTCCTGTCTACTGGTGGTCTGCACTATCTGTCATCTCCACCAGGGAGTGGCAAGACGTGGGTCATCTGCGATCTCATTCGCGCATGTTGCTTTGGTGGCTCATGGCTTAACGAGTTCGAGATTCCACAGACGCGAGTGCTGTACATCGACGAGGAGATGGGCGTCCAGAAGGTCCTACAAAGGCTCAGGAAGCTCGGAATGCGCTCCGCTGAGGGAATGGGCTACCTGAACCGCGTCGGCATTCGGTTCGACAATACGCTCGACGTCGAACGCGTTGTAAAGCATTGTCAAGCCACAGGTGTTGGTCTCGTAATGATTGACTCGCTGGTCCGCATCCATGGCATGGATGAGAATGATAACTCCCAGATGAGGAAGTTGTACGACGCATTCAAGAAGTTGCTCGATGTCGGAATCACTGTCCTGATCGCTCACCATAACCGCAAAGGTGGCACGGACAGCACAGTCAAGCACGAAGGCATGCGAGGTGCAGCCGAGATTGTCGCAGCTGCTGACATGGCATATTCGGTCGAGAAGCAAGCGAACGGCCTGTACCGCATGTACGTCACGAAGGGCCGTCTCATCAGCGATGATGATGCCATCGATGTCACGTTTGAAATCAGGGATGAGGATGGCCTCACGAAGGTCAGGACGCTCGATGCCGGCGCACGTAGTGAAGTCATCACACAAGAGATTCGGTCGAAGCTAATCGAACTGATCAGCGAAACACCAGGCATTTCTCAGGCACGTCTCGCGGAGTTATGTGGTGGTCGAAAATCGGTTGTCGCAGCTACACTTGCGGACCTTGAGGCCAGTCGAATCGTGGCATTTGACAAGGGTCCCAGGAACGCAAAACTGTACCGTCCGACGGGTCTTTTATAGGCGTTTGACCTGTTCCCGCGACCTGTTCCCGACCTGTTCCGCCCTTAAGGATAAAGAAACGGGAACAGGTCAGGAAAATCCCCCCTTTGGAAACCCCCCTGCCAGCATGTTTAGACGCTTGCTGGCTTAGGGGTATGAGTTGAAACTGTTCCTGCGGGCCGGACGCTTACGCTGGCCCACGGAACAGCATCAACTTCTACTTGACAGGATAGTTTGAAGTTTGGTATGGTTGACATGTTGGTGATGGTCAGTAACTTTTGAATCGGTAATTGATGCCATCACCAACATCACTTGAGTGGCCTTCTGGCCAAAGGAGTATAAGAGTATGGGTTTCTTTTCTTCCGCCACGTTCAACGATGGCACAGCACAGTTTGAAGCAGCTGCCGCAGGCGCTTATGTCTGCCGTCTCGCAAATGTCGAGAGCATCGACCGACCATCCTACGATGATCCGAATGTGATGGTTCCGAACTTCCGCTTCACGTTTGAGACCACTGAGTATGGCGATAGCAACGGCAACGCCTTCCGCTTTGTGAAGTTCACACGCCAGGGATATGGCAACGACAAGCAAGCATTGACCATTTTGCTTGATGGCATGCTCGGACGTCGTCTCACACAGGCCGAGTTTCACGCACTTGACATCGACACGCTCACGTCGAAGGAGTGGATGGTTGCAGTCGACGCGAAGCTCAACACACGTGGCTACATGACTAATGCGATTGTGAGTGTCTCTCCGGTCACACCGAAGAAGAAACTCACGAAGATCGCACAGCCAACCATCAAAACCGAAGACATCGAAGATCCCTTTGGTGAGGATGCCAGCGAGTAACCTACTCCCGGTTGCCGACACTCGCTGACAACCAGGCACACTCTTTCGCATCGGGTGTGCCTGGTGTTCTTATTTTAGGGAGATGGACAATGGTAAAAGAAGAAGAACGCACACGAATACTGGCTGAGGTCGCTCGCTTGCGAGAAACAGGAAAAAGCATCAGTGAAGCTGCGCGACTCGTGGATTGCACTAGGGCAACGATATCGCGCTGGCTCAATGAAGCTGGTCAAGGTGGTCATCAGTTTCCTGGTGAAATCTCATACACATACGACGAGAAGAAATCGATCATCATTGATGTAGCAGAGCAGATTGCTGATGGTGTCGGTCGAAGGGAAGCAATCGCATTAAGTGGCATCGATCACAAACGTTTTATGAAGTGGTTGACAAGTGAGCCATCACTTCGGGTTGAGTTCCACATCCATTGTGGCAAATCTCCAAATGTTGGCAATACACCGAGTTCGCATTCACGCAAAGGTTTTGACTTTATCCTGGAACACATCCGTGATGGCAAAGCGGTACAGCGTGATGGCGCTAGGTGGAAGGTGCAGCTCGTAGACGGCGCACTCATGCGCTATGAACTCGATGGCGCGAATACATGGCGGTGTAAGGGATTTGTCACGTTCAGTGGTCCCGATGTCCTGGCTAAAGATTGGACAATAATGGAATGAAGTTCTCAGAAATAATTGAGCCATTGATGCATGGCAAACCAATCACTCGCGCATCATGGGACCATGAGTTATACATTCGGTATGCCGACCTGGTTGAGGCATTCGTGATGCATACAGGTGGTGAATCGAAGACATTACAAGGTCTTACATTGGATCCTGAGTCGATGTTCGCGGATGACTGGATGTGGGGTGAGTTCCATCCTGTGAAGGACGAAATCAAATGGACACAGACAACGTCATAAAGTCAGTCATGGGTAAGCCATGGGTGAATACCTATAACCTACTCAAAGCAATCGGTGCATCCAGTGAGGTCATCGATGAGACATGGCGCGATTATCGTCGAGTGTATATGCGCTCGCAGAGGTGGAAGGATATTCGCACCAAAGCACTCGAACGCAGCTGTAGGAAGTGTGAGCAATGTGGTCGTCGACAGGACGATGGCTACAAGCTCGATGTCCATCATCTGACGTACATTCGACTCGGTGGTGAGCTGATGGAAGATGTCCAGGTGCTGTGCTATATGTGCCACGGACAGATGCACTACAGGCGCAAAGTGCGTCAGGATGCGCCAGAATAGACACATGGCACGTCCAATAGCACATGATGAAGAGACAATCTCGCGAGTAGAAGCTGCACTTTTAGCAGGTCAGACTCCGTTGGTTGTCTCTCGTCTTTATGGTTTACCGAGATCCACGGTCTACAAGATTCGTGGTCGTATGTCGACAGATGTCACCAATCAGCCACAAGTTAGTGACATGTCACAAACTGCAAAACCTGCAAAAGGTCCAACAGTATCACTCGATGATCTGTTGGCATCCGTCCTCGAGGACAACCTCAAAGCATTGCAGGTCATCGCCAGGACGACACAAAGCGAGAGATACATCAATGGACAAAGCGCCGCGCAGATTGCAGCTCTCTACGAGAAGATTGCAACTTTCTCGGTTCAACTTCTCTCCGCAGCCGCCGAAGGCACAAACGAAGACTAGCGCACAAACGTCGACCTGTTATCTTGACTATCTTCGAGACACACTTCCGGCTGGATGGTCATACACTGCACGTCATCTCATCGCCATCGCTTCGCACTTGGACGCAGTCGAGCGCGGTGAGATTGACCGACTCGCGATTCACATGCCACCACGCCATGGGAAGACCGAGACAGTAACAGTTCGTTACGGCGCCTATTGCATCGAACGGGACCCGGGCGCGAATGTGTTGGTGACTGCTTACAACGAACGCATCGCGAGACGCTTCTCGAGGAAATCAAGACAGATTGTTTCGTCCAGGACAAAGCTCTCAAAGGACAACGCCGCACAAGACGAATGGTCAATGCCGGAAGGAGGAACCTTCATGGCGCGTGGTGTTGGCTCTCCTCCGACTGGCGTGGGCTTCAGGCGCATCATCATCGATGACCCGATCAGGAGTCGCGAGGATGCCGAATCCGCACTGTTCCGTGACAAGGCGTGGGACTGGTACACGGATGACCTTTACACGCGCCTTGAGCCGAAGGGCGCTCTAATCATCGTCTCGACACGCTGGCACCATGATGACATCACCGCTCGCGCAATCTCATCGGAGCCTCATCGATGGACAGTCCTAAAC
>ERZ650301.22-NODE-22-length-30002-cov-4.957492_pt1 | contig 30002 bp, 30 predicted proteins | sample MGYA00376237_ERZ650301 | MGnify/ENA primary metagenome ERZ650301 (study PRJEB26733, sample SAMN07839255) | wastewater metagenome | biome: small river; feature: stream; material: water | place: USA: North Carolina | collected 2016-04-05 ...
TGGGCGGATTCTTTTCACCACCCATGCCGGTCGGTGTATCCGCTTGCGAGATTTCGCGCATCGGTACTTGAATGTCCGGGCGCGAACCTTCGATATAGACCTTGCGCGAATTCGGGAGCGGCGCGATGGCAGCTTCGTCGACCTGTGCCTGATTGGCAACAAAAGGCTGTTTGGCGTTCATGAGTTTTCCTTCGGGATTCTCTGTCAGTTTGTTATTGGTGTGTTGATGAAGCGATGCACAAAGCATGCGTATGGTGAACTGGGCCGTGGCCGGTTTGCGGCGTGCGGCTGATGTGTAATTCGTCGGCACGGCGAATGGCTTGTTGTAGCCAGGCGTGCGCGTGGGTCACCGCAGTCGGTATGTCCGGGCATTGCGGGATCAGTGCGGTGATTGCTGCCGATAGCGCGCAGCCAGTGCCGTGCGTGTGACGCGTATCGAAACGTTCGGCACGCAGTTCGATCATGCGGTCACCGTCGTAGAGCAGGTCGATGAGCTCACCGCCGGGCAGGTGACCCCCTTTGAGCAAGACCCAGCGATTTTCTTCCTGGCGTAGCAGGCGGTGCAGACGTTCGCAGCTGCGCGTCATTTCCTTGATGGTTTCCGGGCCGCGCTCGTCGAGCAGCGCGCCGGCTTCGGGCAGATTCGGGGTGAGCACGCGCGCCAGCGGAATCAGTGCATCGCGTAATAGACCCGTAGCTTCTTTGTTCAGGAGCGCATCGCCGCTCTTGGCGATCATCACCGGGTCGAGCACCAGATTGTCTTGCTGGTGTTTTGCTAACTTTTCGGCAACCACTTGTACGTTAGCGGCCTGGCCGAGCATGCCGGTCTTTACGGCGCTGATCTCAACGTCGGCGAGCAGCGTATCAATTTGGGTACCGACGAATTCTGCCGAGGGCAATTGGACGGCAGTCACACCCTGTGTGCTTTGCGCGGTGAGCCCGGCCACGACGCCGCAGCCGTAAGCACCGAGTGCGGTAAAGGTTTTGATGTCTGCGAGCAATCCGGCACCGCCGCTAGGGTCGATCCCGGCGATCGATAGCACCTTGGGTGGGGCACCTACAAACAGACGACGTGCCTTGCCCGCGCTCGCGCTATCGCGCGGATCGGGTGTGGCAATGGCGGTCATCAGATCAAGAATCATTCGTTTCCCTACGCCGGTACAAGCCGGATCAGGTGCCAAGGGTCTCTCTCAGCCCAAACGGCGGGCACCCCTAACGATCAGAAAGCGGCCAACAAGGTGTTGGCCGCACAGGAGGTTGAAATTAAAGTAAAACCGCGCGAACTGCAAGCGCGCGAGAAAAAATGGCTCAAGCCTTCAGTTGGGCAAAAACTGCCTCAGCGGCAGCGATGGTCTGTTCGATGTCCGCCGATGTGTGCGTGGCGCTGACAAAGCCGGCCTCAAAGGCCGAAGGTGCAAAGTAATGCCCTTCACCAGCCACATCCAGCATGGCGTGGAAGAAGCGGTTGAACTTTGCCGTATCGGCTTCCATGACTTCGGCGTAGTTATTGGGTACCGATTCGCGGAAATAAAGACCGAACATGCCACCGACCGAATTGGCCGAGAACGCCACGCCATGCTTGCGGGCGGCGGCCGTCAGGCCGTCGGTCAGTTGCCGGGTACGTTCAGAGAGCGTCTCGTAAAAGCCTGGTACGCGCAGTTTTTTCAGCGTCGTGATGCCGGCAGCGACGGCCACCGGGTTGCCCGACAGCGTACCGGCCTGATAGACCGGGCCGAGCGGTGCCAGGCAAGTGAGAATATCCTTGCGACCGCCAAAGGCAGCCAGCGGCATACCCCCGCCGACGATTTTGCCCAGCGTCGTCAGGTCGGGGGTGATGCCGTAGTGACCTTGTACGCCCTGTAGGCCAACGCGGAAGCCGGTCATCACTTCGTCGAAGATCAATACGGCACCAACGCGGGTGCAGCCATCGCGTAGCGCCTGCAGGAAGGCCTTGCCCGGATCCACCAGATTCATATTGCCGGCGATGGGCTCAACAATCACGGCGGCTAGCTTGTCAGCATATTTTTCAATGGCCTCATTGAAGGCCTGGATGTCGTTATAAGGTAGCACTAGCGTATGTGCCGCCACATCAGCGGGGACGCCGCCTGATGACGGGTTGCCGAAAGTGAGCAGACCGGAACCAGCTTTCACCAACAGGCTATCGGCATGGCCGTGGTAGCAGCCTTCGAACTTGATGATCAGGTCACGGCCGGTAAAGCCACGTGCCAGTCGAATGGCGCTCATGGTGGCTTCGGTGCCTGACGACACGAGGCGCACCATTTCCAGTGAGGGCAACAGTTCGCAGAGCAGATCCGCCATGTCAATTTCTGCACCAGTCGGTGCGCCGAAGGTCAGGCCACGGGCGGCAGTGGTTTGCACAGCTTCAAGCACCTCCGGGTCGGCATGACCGAGAATCAGCGGCCCCCAGGAACCCACGTAATCGATATAAACCTTGCCATCGGCGTCGGTAACCCGTGGGCCTTTGCCCGAGGCAAAGAAGCGCGGTGTGCCGCCGACACCACGGAAGGCGCGGACGGGTGAGTTCACGCCGCCTGGAATGTGGCGTTGGGCGGCGGCGAAGAGTTGCTCGTTACGACTGGTCATGATCGGTCTGGATCCGGAATAAAAGCAGGTTAGGTATCAGTGGAAATCAATGCCGATTCGCCCAAAAACAGGTGGACGCATTGGCGAATAGCTGCGGGGCTGGCAGGTTGGCCGGTGCTGCCAAATAGTTCGGAAATGAGCGCCACCGCATCCACCACGCCGGATAGCGCGGCGACGTTGTCGCGCGTAATGCCGCCAATGCCGCAAATGGCCACGCTGGGTCCCAGCGCTTGCCGAAAGGCACGAAGCTCGGGCAAGGTGACACGGCGGGCGGCTGGTTTGGTGGGTGAGTCAAAGCAGGCACCAAAGGCCACGTAGCTGGCTCCATCCTGCAATGCCTGCTGGGCGAGCGCCAGGTCGTTGTAGCAGGAAGCGCCGATAATCGTATTCGGGGGCATCAGACGACGTGCATCGCGGATGCTGCCATCCGTTGCGCCCAGATGCACACCCGCTGCACCAATTTCCATGGCGAGCACGACGTCATCATTGATGATTAAGTCGGCCTCATGCGCGCGGCACAACGCATTGATGGCACGGGCGCGCTGGAGTTTCTCGGCCATCGGACTGATTTTGTCGCGGTATTGCACCAGCCGGACGCCTGAACTCAGCACCGTACGCAGCATTTCTAACAGACAGCGGGTGTCGGCTAGGTCAGGCGTAATGGCATAAAGCGGGCTGGCAAATGAGAACACGGCACTCAGTGGAAGGGTGGGTTAATCAGATAATGATCAAAATCGTTGTCAATAATAGTGACAAAGCAATGACATTGGGGTATTCGTTTGGTGAGGATGCCTGTATTGTAGCAACCTGAATCGTTAATTTTTGCTTAAGGTTTCGCCATGAGTGGTCAGTCTTTCAAGTCCTGGATGTGTCTGGGCTGTGGGTTTATTTACGATGAAGAAGCCGGATTGCCGGAAGAAGGCATTGCGGCGGGTACGCTTTGGGCGGATGTTCCCATGAACTGGATTTGTCCGGAATGTGGCCTGCGCAAAGAAGACTTCGAGATGATCGAACTCTAAGATGGCACACGAGGGAACCTCCAGGTGAGCATACATAAGATACTGGTGGTCGAACCCTCGCCCATTGAGCGCGCCCAGTTGAGCGGTATGCTTACAGCGGCAGGTTATCAGGTGACTGTGGCCTGCGATGGTGAGGAAGGTGTTGCCCTGGCGCGCCGCGATCGCCCGGACCTGATTCTGATGGAAGTCGTGATGCCGGGCCTAAATGGTTATCAGGCGACCCGCGCCTTAACACGCAGTGACGATGAGACTGTGGCACGCATCCCCGTCATTCTCGTGTCTGCCAAAGGGCAGGATACCGATAAAATCTGGGGTCTGCGTCAGGGTGCCATTGATTACCTGGTCAAGCCAGTCACTGAAAACGAATTGCTGACACGCATTGCCGATATTTGAGTGATGTCCTGATCAGTCGATGCCGGGTGCTAGCCCGGTTTTTTTTCGTCCGGAATTTCTCCGCTAGCGGTTTTGAATCGTGCCAGTGTGCGCTGGCGGGCCTCGGCATGATCTACCACGGGTGCCGGGTAATCACGGCCGATCAATACGCCGCAATTGCTCTGGGTATCAGCGGGCATCGTCCACGGGGCGTGGATGTATTTATCCGGCACGTTGGCCAGTTCTGGCACGTACCTGCGAATAAATTTACCCTTGGGATCAAAGCGCTCGGACTGTGTCACGGGGTTAAAAATCCGGAACCAGGGCTGCGCATCGCACCCCGTCGAGGCGGACCATTGCCAGCCGCCGTTGTTGGCCGACAGATCAAAATCCAGCAGCAGTTGTGCGAACCAGGCCTCGCCGTCACGCCAGTCAAGGCCCAGGTCTTTGGTATAGAAAGACGCGCTGACCATGCGGAGCCGGTTATGCATCCAGCCGGTTTGCGCCAGTTGGCGTTGGGCGGCATCGACCAACGGATAACCCGTATGGCCGGTGCACCAGGCCTCGTGCCAGGCGGGATTGGCATCCCAGGTGAGGGCATCAAATGCTGGTTTGAAGGCGTGGCCGATGCTATGCGGAAAGTGGTGCAGTACCGCGAAATAGAAGTCGCGCCAGATCAGTTCGTTGAGCCAACCTAGCGCCCCTTCGCCGCCTGCGCGCCAGGCCCGGGCTGCCAGTTCACGAATCGATAAGGTGCCAAAGCGCAGATGCACGGATAGGTAGGAAACGCCTTTAACGGCCGGAAAGTCGCGGGCCTCTTTGTAATGATCAATGCGCGTAAAGAAGTCTTCGATGCGGGCGCGAGCACCGTTCATGCCGGGAACAACGCCGATCTTTAGCAGGTCTGTGCTTTCAAAACCGATGTCATTTAGGCTGGGGACACCCGTCGCGAGCGGGCTGTTTGCCAGATGGTCCAGATAGCGGGCGACCGGGTAAGGCCGCACAAAGAAATCGGTTTCGGCGAGCGCTGCTTTTTTATACCAGGCATTTTTGTAGGGCGTGAAAACCGTAAAGGGTTTTCCGGCCTGGGTCAGCACTTCATCCTGCTCAAAGATGCATTGATCCTTGAAGCTGTGAAAACTGATGTTTTCCAATGCCAGAGTTGCGGCTACGTCTCGGTCGCGCAGTTTGGCGCTGGGTTCGTAATCCCGATTGCAGTACACCGCTTGTATGCCCAGCTCACGCGCCAGGGAGGGGATGATTTCCCGTGTCCAGCCGTGCCGCACGATGAGTGCGCCGCCTGCTTCGCGCAGCGCGGTATCCAGCTCAACGAGGGATTCGCGGATAAACTCGAGGCGCCGGTCCTGGCGCGGTAGCGTGTCGAGAATGTCGCGGTCGAAGACAAAGGCTACGTACACCTGACGGTGCTGCTTGAGCGCATGGTAGAGCGCGGCATGGTCGTCAAGACGCAAGTCCCGGCGAAGCCAGACGAGGGCGGGTTGTTCGGAATTCATTTGGGCGATGGGGGTCTGCATTTGCGGTAGAATACGCGATATGACCGCTTCCCGCGTGCCCTCAGGCGATTCAGAAGAAACAACAGCGTCGGGGTTGGCAGAAACTGCCACCTGGCTGCGCGGGCATTTTCTGGTGGCGATGCCGGGCATGTCAGATCCCCGCTTTGCCCGCAGCCTGATTTATGTGTGTGAGCATACCGATCAGGGGGCCATGGGCATCGTGGTCAATAAACCAACGGACATGAGTTTAGCCTCGCTCTTCGAGCGCGTCGAGTTGGCAAATTTGGATGTCGAACTGGCTGGACAGCCCGTGCTCTTTGGTGGTCCGGTACAACTGGATCGCGCTTTTGTGCTGCACAAGCCGGCCAAGCCCTGGCAATCGACTATGCTGATTTCTGCCGAGATAGCGCTGACCAGTTCCAAAGATATTCTGGAATCGATTGGCAGTGATGCGGCACCGCAGTCTATGCTGGTGGCGCTGGGTTACGCGGGCTGGGTGCCCGGCCAACTGGATGCAGAAATATTGCAGAATGCCTGGCTGACTGTGCCGGCCGATGACGAAATTCTCTTTGACTTGCCGTATGAAGAACGGCTGGCCGCAGCCCTGGCGAAATTGGGTATCGGTTTTGACCGGTTATCGGATGTGGCGGGTCATGCCTGAGGGCACCGTGATGGGTTTCGATTTTGGCACGGTGCGCATTGGCGTGGCCGTCGGCGAAACAGTGACGGGCCTGGCGCACCCTTTAACGCTGATCGCCAGTGAGCCGGTGGCAGCACGTTTTGCACAGATTGGGGCGTTGCTGGCCGAATGGCAGCCGCACCAATTGGTCGTCGGCTTGCCCACCCATATGGATGGTGCCGAACACGAAATGACGCAACGCTGCCGACGTTTCGGCAACCAGTTGCATGGCCGGTTTAACTTGCCCGTGACCTGGGTTGATGAACGCCTGAGTTCAGCTGAAGCCGAGCAGCGTTTGCAGCAAGCAGGGCAATCGGCTCGCAGTGCCAAGTTGCATGTTGATGCCGTGGCAGCCCAGATTCTTTTACAGCAATGGTTGGACCAGCACACTGCCCGATCAGAACCCCCAGCCGGAGGCATACATGCCTGAGTTAAAAAACCTACCCGATGCCGAGCAGCAGATTGCCGCCTTGGCCGAGCAGTTACGCCCTGTTTTTGAAAAGTCACCGGAGACAGTGCTGATCGGCGTATTCACGGGAGGCGTCTGGATTGCCGAGCGTCTGTCACAATTGCTACCCACACATCCGCCGGTGGGCAGTGTTGATATCTCGTTTTACCGGGACGACTTCAACGAACGGGGTCTGAGTCCCAACGTGCAACCGACCACGGTGCCTGTCGATATCGTGGGCAAGCCCGTTATTCTGGTCGATGACGTGCTCTATACCGGGCGGACTACGCGCGCTGCGCTGAATGAACTGTTTGATTACGGCCGTCCGGCGAGTGTGCAGTTGGCCGTGCTGGCCGATCGCGGTGATCGTCAATTACCGATTGCGCCCGATTTCTGTGTCTGGCCGGTCGCGCTGCCTAAAGACGCCAGCCTGGTGCTGGCCCGTACACCTGCGGCTGACCCTGCTGGTCAACTGACCTGGAGCCTGGATGATGCTTGATCCGCAACTCGATGCCGATGGCAATCTGATTCACCTGCTCTCTACCGAGGGCTTATCGCGTGAACAACTGACACGCCTGCTGGATACCGGTGCCAGCTTTCTCGGTGTCTCTGATCGTGATGTGAAAAAGGTGCCGCTGCTGCGCGGCAAGAGCGTGTTCAATCTCTTTTTCGAGAATTCCACGCGCACGCGTACGACCTTCGAAATCGCCGCCAAACGCCTCTCGGCAGACGTGATCAATCTGAACATGTCCACTTCATCGACGGCCAAGGGCGAGACATTGCTTGATACCGTGGATAACCTCTGCGCGATGCATGCCGATATGTTTGTCGTGCGTCACGAGTCGAGCGGGGCGCCGCACCTGATCGTGGATCACCTGCGCCGTACCGGCCGTAGCGATATTCATGTGATCAATGCCGGGGATGGTCGCCACGGGCACCCGACACAAGGCCTGCTCGACATGTACACCATCCGCCACTACAAGGGCGGGTTCGAGGGGCTTAACGTCGCGCTGATCGGTGACATTCTGCATTCGCGCGTTGCCCGTTCCGATATTCATGCACTTAAAACTCTAGGGGCGGCATCCATTCGCGTGATTGGGCCGCAGACATTGATTCCGACGGATATCGAATCATTGGGTGTTGAAGTGCACCGTGATCTGAATAGTGGGCTGAAAGATTGTGATGTCGTGATCGCCCTGCGCCTGCAGCGCGAACGCATGAGTGGCGCGCTGTTGCCTTCGGCCACCGAGTTCCACGACCGTTACGGGTTAACGCATGAGCGCCTGAAGGCGGCCAAGCCGGATGCCATTGTGATGCACCCGGGGCCGATGAATCGTGGCGTAGAAATTGATTCAGCAGTGGCAGACAGTCCGCGCGCAGTAATCTTGCCGCAGGTGACTTTTGGTATCGCCATGCGCATGGCGGTGATGAGCGTGCTGGCAGGAGGTGGCGCATGATGGCACACAACAACGCACAGAACATCGAAATTCGCGGTGGACGCGTCATCGATCCGGCCTCGCAGTTTGACGAAGCCGTTTCCGTATTTATTGCCGACGGCAAGATCGCCGGTATCGGGCAAACGCCTGCCGGTTTTAAAGCGGACGAGGTGATGGATGCCACGGGTCTCGTGGTCGCTCCTGGCCTCGTGGATTTATCGGCCCGTATTGCGAGCAATATTGACGCCGAGCTTGAGGCCGCCGTGGCCGGTGGCGTCACCACGCTGGCCTGCCCACCGGATGTAGATCCGATTCTGGATGAACCAGAGTTGGCCGAGCGCCTTGTGCGTCATGCAGAAGACGTGTCGCAAGTCCGTGTGCTGCCAGTGGGTGCAATGACGCAAGGCCTATCGGGCACCATGCTGGCAGAAATGAGTCTGTTGCGTGATGCGGGTTGTATCGCTGTCTCGCAAGGCCGCGGCTTACCGGCGGATACGCGTGTCCTCTGGCGAGCACTGCAATATGCGGCCTCGTGCGATGTGCCGGTCTGGATCCAGCCTGCGGAATATCACTTGAGCAAAGACGGTATCGCCCACGACAGTGCGTTGGCATCTCGCCTGGGCCTTGCGGCTATTCCGGTCGCTGCCGAAACGCTGGCAATGCAGACCGTGCTGGCGCTGGCTAAAGCGACGGGTGCACGTGTGCACTTTACTCAAATCAGTTCTGCCGAGGGTGTGGCGCTGCTGCGGGAAGCGCGTGATGCCGGGTTGCCAATCAGTGGTGATGTTGCCGTACATGCACTGCATCTGTACGAACAGGATATTGGTTATTTTGATCCGCTGACGCGATTTGATCCACCGCTGCGTGGCTTTGGCGATCGTGAAGCCTTGCGTCTGGGCCTGGCCGAAGGCACGATTGGCGCGGCCGTTTCGGCGCATACGCCGCTCGGACTGGATGTGAAGCGTGTGCCTTTTGCCGAAGCCGCGCCCGGTGCCACCGGTATCGAGTTGTTGTTGCCGCTGACATTAGCCTGGGGTGAAGCACTCAGCTTGCCGCTGCGTCGCTCTCTTTTGCCCGTGACCGCGCATGCAGCATCTATTCTGGGGGTTGAGGCCGGGCAAATCGCTGTGGGTCATCGTGCTGATTTGTGCCTGTTTGATCCGGAAGCGCGTTGGACCGTCAGTGAAAACGATCTGCGTAGTGCCGGTAAGCTCACGCCCTTCCTGGGGCGCACCTTGCAGGGTCGCGTTGAAGCCACTTTGGCCGGTGGGCAGACAGTTTATCTGCGCCGTCGTTGATTATTTCGTGGCCAGTGCTTGTAGCTGGCCACACAGTGCTTCTGCCCGATCGGTGAGAATGCGCAGCGTTTTACGCCGACTGGTTTGTCCGCGGATCAGTTCAATGGCGCTTTGTGGGCAGCTCAGGGTTTTGGCCAGCCAGGTAATGAGCGCCTGATTGGCTTTACCATCGACCGGCGGTGCAGCCAGACGCACTTTTAATGCATCGCCATGAATGCCAGCGCAGGAAGTGGTCTTGGCCCCGGGTTGTACGTGCAGCGTTAATTGCAAATCGCCCTTGCCGGTAATCTGCAGCCAGGGTGTTGTTGTACCGGCAGCGTTTTCAGTCACGCCCTAACTCGATACCCAATTCACGGCTACGTTCAGCGGCTGCATGCATGCCGGCGATGAGGCCTTCCTTGACGCCCATTTCTGCCTTCTTCTTCAGTGCAGCTTCGGTGGTGCCGCCCTTGGACGTCACGCGTTCGCGCAACACGCTCACCGGATCTGTTGACTGTTCAGCGAGCTGTGCCGAACCCAGTACGGTTTGAATCGCCAGGGTGCGGGCGGTATCTGCCGGGAGGCCCAGTTCGCGCGCTGCTTCCTGCATGGCTTCCAGGAACAAAAAGACATAGGCCGGGCCGCTGCCCGAGATCGCAGTTACCGAGTCTATGAGTTGTTCGGTGCCAACCCAGGCCGTTTCGCCCACAGCACCGAGAATCGCTTCGGCCCAATCTTTATCGGCCGTATCTACGGAAGGGTCGGCATAAAGACCGGTCATGCCGGCACCAATCAGCGCCGGGGTATTCGGCATGGCGCGCACGATACGACGATACCCGCCCATCCAGCGCGCCAGGTCGTCCACCAGGAGACCCGCTGCAATGCTCACAATAAGTGGCTTGCTAGCGTCAGCGGGCAGGCTGCCTAGTGCGGCACGCATCTGCTGTGGCTTGACCGCCAGCACCAGCACATCGCATTGCAGGGCTTCTGGCGAAGCTTCGCCAAAGACGTTGATGGCAAATTGTTCACCGAGACGGGTACGGGCTTCCGGCAGGATCTCGATCACCGAAAGATTGTGCGCGGCAAAGCCACGTTGAAGCAGACCGCCAACGAGTGCGATGGCCATATTGCCGCCGCCAAGAAAGGTAATTTTCATGCTGATCCTCCGTGAGTATCCGGGTAAGTACGTTTGCCAAAAATCGCTGATCCCACGCGAACTAGCGTGGTGCCTGCGCTAATGGCTGCTTCAAGATCGTCGCTCATGCCCATAGACAGTGTGTCCAGGCATAAACCGTGTTGGTTAATGGTGGCTTGCAGATCGCGTAGCGCGGCAAAGTGTCGCTGTTGTAAGGCGCTATCGCCTGTGACTTCGGGAATCGCCATCAGACCGCGCAATACCAGATTCGGCAGGCCGGCTACGGCCTGACAGAGTGCTAAAGCCTCATCGGGTGCGCAACCGCTTTTGCTATCTTCGCCAGAAATATTCACCTGCACACACACCTGTAACGGGCTTACTCCTGCAGGCCGTTGTTCGGATAAGCGCTGGGCAATTTTCAGACGATCAATCGTGTGTACCCAGGAAAAATGTTCGGCAATACCCCGCGTCTTATTGCTCTGAATCGGACCAATGAAATGCCATTCCAGATCGGGTCGTGCAGCGGCTTTTTCCACGCCTTCCTGGGCGTAGTTTTCACCAAAGGCCTTTTGTCCGTAGGCTGCCACCGCATCCACCGCACAGAGCGGAAAGGTTTTCGACACGGCCAGCAGCTGCACATCGGTAACAGGTCGGCCAGCCTGTGCCGCCGCTCGTGCAATCCGCGCCTTTACCTCAGCCAGCCGGGTGGCGTAGTCCGTGTGGTTTGGGTCGGTCAAAGCGGTCATTTCTGCAGGCAACATGGCAAGTCGTGTTCGGGAAAGTCGGCAAACTGTTAGGCTAGCGAAGTATAGCAATGCCATCGATCCGGCATTGACCAATCCTAGGGAGCACCCCGCATGCTTGAAAGTTTATTGATCCAGGCCCGTGATTTGCAGGCCTCCGATATTCATCTCTCAGCTGGGATGCCGCCGATGGCGCGTGTGCTGGGTGCGCTACAAACATTGGATAGCGCACCGTTGGGCAATGCGCAGGTGCGCGGCATCATCGATAGTGTGCTGCCCGAATCCCAACGCCGTGCCTTTGCCGAAGGCGCTGCCTGCGACTTTGCCTTTGCCGCATCCGGTGCGGGGCTCGGCCGTTACCGGGCCAATGCTTACCGCCAGCAACGCGGCGTAGCACTCGCCTTGCGCCCCATACCGACGACTGTGCCCACGCTGGAAAGTATTGATGCGCCGCCCTTGCTGCGCAGTCTGGCGGCTCTGAGTCAGGGGCTGGTGCTGGTGGTGGGGGCAACCGGTTCCGGTAAAAGCACCACGCTTGCTGCCATGACCGAGCACATCAACTGCAACGAGGCCAAACATGTGCTCACCATTGAAGACCCGGTCGAGTTTGTGTACGAGCCGCAGCGCGCACTGATCACGCAACGCGAAGTCGGGCGTGATACGCCCAGTTTTGCCGATGCCCTCAAAGCCGCACTGCGCGAAGACCCGGACGTAATTCTGCTGGGCGAAATGCGCGATCTGGAAACCATCCGCCTGGCACTCACGGCGGCCGAAACCGGGCATCTGGTGCTGGCGACGCTGCATACTGCAAGCGCGCCTCAGGCGATAGAACGGATTCTGGATGTCTTCCCCGGGGAAGAGCGGGGTCTGGCCAGAACCCTGCTGGCAGATGTATTGCGGGCCGTGGTTGCCCAACAGCTGCTTAGCCGTGCCGATGGCAGCGGCCGTGTCGCCGCTCACGAAATTCTGGTGGGCACTCCGGCGGTTCGTAACCTGATCCGTGAAAACAAAACCGCGCAGTTGGTGTCTGTAATGCAGACGGGGCAACAGCAAGGCATGCAAACGATGGCGCAGAGTCTGGAGCGGTTGGGGAGAGAATAAGTTAGCTGAATCGAAAGTTACTCAGGAAGTCTTGGTCAGAAAGCCTGAAAGGTAATGGGATAGCCCTGGCTGCGCTGCTTAGTTACGCTATGAGTCAGAAGTATGTCAATATCACATCGGTCAACAACCGAATTTTTTCTAGAAGCGCTGGCATAGTCGATATGGCCCAATTTAAAACCGTTGCCCAACAGTCTGCAAAGTAAACATTTTTTGTGGAACAGAATATGCAACGCCAAGAGTCAATCCCTCTTCTCAAGCGATTAACTTTCAGAATTACCGCGCAGATACTGGTTGTCGTGGTTGCAGCGCTATGCTTGAACGCGTACCTAAATTATTCGAACTTTGATAAAACACAGCGTCAATTAGCGGAGTCTCGCATTCTTGTGAGTTCGGGGGAAGTAAAGCGGGCGATATCGAGTGCGCTTGAACTGGGTTTGTCTTTAGAAGAACTGTCTAATCTGAGTGAAATTCTGCATCGGGGATTGGCTAGTGGGAAAGCAGATGGCATTAAGGATTTGTCAATTCTCAACAATGGTGGTCAGATAATAGCCAGTAGTTCGGTAACGCCGCCTGACTGGAGCAACGTGGCGTCGTGGCCGGTAGAAAGGCAACAGAAGGAGTCGTTGCGCTCCCTGGCGACGGATCGGTTTGCGATTGGCATGCCTTTGATGAGCGCTTTTGGCGATCTGTCGGGTTGGCTGATTATTGCTTACGATGGATCAAATCAGCTGGACGCGCGCACCAGGATGATTAAGGAAACCCTCGTCAATCTCTTGATTAGCATCGTTTTAGCAATGGGCCTGTTGTCTGTTGGAGTTTATATCCTTACCCGGAGCTTTGTGAATGGCCTCGCCAGGATTGGCGATCCTGGTCTTGCCCTGGATAGCCAGCTTGCACCGTTGTCAACGGATTACCAACGGTTTGTGGATGAAACCGACGCTTTGTTAAAGAATCCCTTGCAATACGGTCAGAAGGAAACAGCGGATGCGTCTTGATGTTCGTTTAATTCTTTTAACTTTTGCCGTCATTCTGAGCTGTTCGGTTTTGATGTCGGCCATGGGGTTCCGTCAATTCGAGCGCTCTATAGAACCCGCCGTTATTGCTAAGGTTGATGCGTTAGCAAAATCCATTGAGACTGAGATCGTAACCGCTTTGGATTATGGGATTCCATTTGAAAATCTGGAAGGCGTTGGTGAATTCTTTGACGTGCTCAATCAGGCGCATCCCGAAATCTATGGCATCCGTTTCTATGGGGGCGCTTCTGGGATGCAATTTTCGTCAAAAGGCTATGCTCAGGAAGCAGAGTCTCGAGAAGGTCTGGTTCAAAACGACTATCCATTAATCTACCAGGGTAAAGCAATCAGTCATCTAGAGTTTTTGGTCGATGCCAAGTTTGCAGAGAAGAAATCACTCGAGTTGTTGCTGGATGTGATCACGGTGATTGCCGTTTCCGTGATTATTGCCTTCGAACTGGTAGTTTTTATTTTGAGCTTTAATGTGACTGCCCGGTTACAAAGAATGCGCATTGCGCTTGAGGCTTTTTTTACGCATCGTCAATTGCAATTGATATCTGATGAATACGCAGATGAATTGGGTGTGCTTGCTAGTCGTATCAATCAGCGATGGAAAGAGGTCGCCGCGAATTGCCGGTGGACAATGCAAGGAATGACGACATCAGTGGCGCAAAGAGTCGATTTTATTCGGTGGCCATTCTTTCTGCTTATTTTTTCAGAATCCTTATCGCTCAGTTTTTTCCCGTTGTATGTCGGACAACTTGATATTCCTGATTGGGGCTTGGCGAAAGAATTTGTTGTCGGTTTGCCAATCTCAATATTCATGTTTATCTGGGCAATATCGTTGCCTGCAGGCGGCGTCTGGTCTGATACGGTTGGACGTCGACGAGCCTTTGTTTTTGGTGCTGTGCTGACGGCTGTTGGCCTCGTCCTGACATCGTTCGCCTATTCGTTATTTGATCTCCTGATTTGGCGATCAATTACAGCAGTAGGTTATAGCGTGGTGTTTATTACGGTGCAGGGATTTGTGACTGACCATACCGATGCCAGTAACCGCAACAAAGGCATGGCTACTTTTGTTGCTACGTTTTTTGCCGGGTCGCTATCCGGGGCTGCAATCGGTGGGATATTGGCAGACCACATCGGTATGCAATGGATCTTTATGTTGTCAGCGTTGTTGTCTTTAGGCGCTGCACTATTCGTTGCAAGATTCATCGTAGCTGGTGGCGGTCAGCCACGACACAAGCTGACTTTTGCCTCTATACGGGACGTGTGTACAGATCGCTCTTTCTTGATGGTCACCTTGTTTTCAGCGATCCCCTCCAAAGTTGCTTTGACTGGTTTTCTCTACTTTTCAGCCCCGATATTTCTTAATAACCTGGAGGTTAGCAAATCAACTACAGGACGGGTGATCATGCTCTACGGCTTGATGATTATTTGTGTATCACCGTTTATTGCGCACTACGCAGATCGCTTGAAATCACGACTGCCATTAGTTTTATCCGGCGGCACCCTGGGGGCTGTAGCGATTGCTGAGCTCGCCTGCGTGCCTTCGCTGACAGGGGTGCTCATTAGCATTTCATTGTTGGGGGTGGCGCATGCAATTTCGGTGCCCTCGCAATTGACGTTTATTACAGAGACAAATCAAGCGCTGTGTCAGCGGTTAGGTCTAACGCAGGTGGTGAGTATTTTTAGGCTCATGGAGCGAGTGGGTAATATCCTTGGCCCGATCATTGCAGGGTTGTTTATTGCTATTTTTGAAATCCCGCAGGCTTTTTTCTGGTTGGCGGCTCTTGTTGCTGCTTCAACCCTGACTCTTGGCGTCTGGATTTTTCTAGCCAAAGACCGCGGGGTGGCGTGATGAGATACGGTCACCATTGGGTTTCTATTCTGGTAGGCATCCTGTTAGGCGTGCCCGCCTGTTTGGTGCAAGCCTCTGATGTTCATGCACCAAAAACTTATCGAATTGCCATGTTGTTGTACCGAGGCGAAACCGATGCGGAGCGGGGTTTTCGTCAGTATCTTCAACAGAAGGGCTTGAAAGTTGAATACATCGTTCGAGATGCGGCCGAAGATCCTAAGAAGCTGCCGGCCTTCGTGGAAGAGATGCGCATGTTGCGCCCAGATCTGATTTATACCTTCGGCACTTCGGCGACAATTGCCACAGTGGGTAAGGTCGCTCAGAAGCCATCAACACCGGTGATTACCGATATACCTGTCGTATTTAATATTGTCGCCGACCCGGTTGGCTCTGGGATTACGCAAAACCTGATGGGCAGTGAGCGCAACGTGACGGGCGTTTCTCATCTGGTGCCGATCAAAAGCCAGTTGAACGCCTTGCGGTCGGCGACGAATGGCAATCGTATTGCGGTAATTTATTCGGCCAATGAGAAAAATGCCGTGGGCTCAGCTGATGCGTTGGAATCTGCAGCCAAGGATGATGGGTTTCAGGTGTCACGTTTCCCTGTGGGCGCTAGCGATGAGGCAATGGAGCTAAAAAGTCTCAATGCAGCACTGGATCAAGTGGTTGCGGAAAAACCGGATGTGCTCTATATGCCCTCGGACTCCTACTTGATAAAGAATGCTGAGGTGGTGGGTGCACGGATGAAATATGCGCGCATACCTACGATGTCGGCTACGGAGGCTCCGATTCGCAAGGATGGCTTAGTAATGGGTCTGGTCAGCCCTTATTTCAATGCAGGTGCATTTGCGGGGCGCAAGGCGGTTCAGATTCTGATCGACCAGCGCGCCCCGGGGTCCTTGCCTATCTCCGGTCTCGACCGGTTTTCGTTTTTAATCAACATGCAGACGGCCCTGGATATTGGCTTTTATCCCAAAATCAGGGCGCTGGGTTTTGCTGAAATCATCGGCTTGCCTAAGAAGCGCTAAAAAGTTCAGCAGAGAAATTGTCGTGAAAAAATCCCCAAATTCCTACGTGCCCCCTAAGGCTTCGCGCAATTATCAAGAGATAATTATTGAAGAGCTTTTGGCATTCGGTTCTTTTTTGAAGCATAACTGGTTTTTTATTTTGCCGGCGTTGCTTGTTCTGGCTGTGTTGATCTATATCGTACGGCCGCTCCCGCCCAAACATCTACGCCTCGCTACCGGGCAACCTAATTCAACCTTTCAGGTGATTGGTGAGCAATACCAACAGTTTTTCTCCAAACACGGGATCGCGATGGAACTGATTGCGACCAATGGGGCGCAGGAAAACCTTGAATTGTTGCAAATGGGTCAAGTAGATGCAGCATTTTCACAAGGGGGTTTAAAAATTGAAGACTCTCGAGACATCATTCGATCGTTGGGCTCGATTTCATTGCAACCACTTTGGCTTTTCTACCGTGGTAGCGAGATACCTTCGACGGAGAGTCTAAATAATTTTCTCGTTAAGCGCCGGGTGTCACTGAATGTGCCTGGTAGCGGCACCCGTACGCTGGCGGAAACGATTCTCAGGCTCCATAAAATAAATCCTGACGCAGGAAATTTTGAAGCACTGTCTTCAAAAGAAGGTTTAGAGGCGCTGAAGTCAGGAAGGCTCGATGCTATGTTCCTGGTTGCGGGCGTCGAATCTAAAAATCTACGTGATCTGTTGGTGCAGCCAGGCATTCGTGCTTTTAACTTCGATTTGGCCGATGCGTATACAAAGCGTTATCGTTATTTGGATCTGGTGAGCTTACCTAAGGGCGCTTTGGATTTCAATCCGATTTCGCCGCAGAAAAACATTAACATGGTCGCAACTAGTGTGTCGATCCTCACTACGGATGCGCTACACCCTGCGCATCAACTCCTCTTTCTGGAAGCGGCAACCGAGTTTGATGATCACCGCATTGCCATATTTAACCGGGAAACCAAGTTTCCTTCTTACACTGACCAGTCGATCCCTGAGAGTGATTTTGCTCACAGGTTTTATAAGCAAGGAACACCCGTGCTTTGGGGTCGCGCGCCCTTTTGGCTGGTAAGCTTATTTGACGAAATTTGGTTCTACTTGTTTGCTGCGGGAGCTATCTTGATCCCGATTTACAGTTTCGTGCCGAGCTATCGGAAGACGCATGCAGAATTAAGTATTGAGGAGTGTTACACGCAGCTGCGACATATTGAAGTCAATGTGATTGAGAGTGTTAGTCAGTCTGAATTTGAGGAGCTTCTGGCTCAGATTGATCAGCTCAAAGATCGTATTTGGCGGTTGTGGGTGCCTAGTGGTATTCGGCCGGCTTATTACGATTTAAGAACTGCGCTGCTTTCAGTCAGGCATGACATTGTTGAGAAACTGACACAAACGACATCATTGGGTTAACAGGAAGCGCTTAATGAAACTTTTACAGCTAAAGGCTGTTCTGGGGTTGCTTGCAGGAACATGGATTGGGCTTGCTCAGGCAGAGGATGTGAAGAAGCACTACTACACGGACATTCCCGGAGTAGAAGCCCGTGTTCTTATAAAAACGAACAAGGCATGGAACGGTAGCCTTCTCCCCGAATATGGCACGGGTCAACCGGAAATAACGATTGTCCGTTATGAGTTTTCGCCAGGAGCGTCGATACCGATGCATATGCATCCAGTCATCAATGCGGGTGTCCTGCTAAAAGGTGAGCTGTGGGTGATGACCAAATCCGGTGAGAAAATTATTCTGAAGGCCGGTGACCCGCTGGTGGAACTATTCAAAGAATGGCATTACGGAGTCAACCCCGGAAAAGAACCCGTAGAACTGATCGTGATTTATGCGGGAACGGTGGGAACGCCACTGGTGGTTCGTGAAAACTCTGCAGAGAAATAGGGTATTCCTCATGGGCAAGATTAAAATCTACGGACACAGCGCTTCAAGATGTCGGGACGATACCAATTACCCGCTTGCATTTTGGCCTGTTGTCGGTGCATAGTCCTATACAAATTAATTAAGCAGGTGGTCCATGGCACACTCTATTGCAAAACACGAGAACATTCTGCGGCCAGATGAAGCACTTGAACGGCTCATGGGCGGAAATGCACGCTATCTGGCAGGTGAAGATGCGCCTGATAGCTTTCAGCATCAGCCTGGGGCACTTGCTGAAAGCCAGAATCCTTATGCATGTATTTTGGGGTGTGCTGACTCTCGTGTGAGCCCCGAGCATTGTTTCGATGAAGGCCAAGGTGATTTGTTTGTGACCCGTATCGCCGGTAATTTTCTAACACAGGAAATTCTGGGTAGTCTCGAATACGGCACGGCAGTCCTTGGCGCTACACTGATCATGGTGCTTGGCCATACAGGTTGTGGCGCTATCGGTGCCGCGATGAAAGCCGTCGACACGGATGAAGACTTTCCCGGACACATACAGGGTATAGCCAGCGCTCTTAGCCCGGCAGTGATTCAAGCCTCTGAAGAAGCGCTTGGACTAGATCGTGCGCTCAGAGCGACCCACATCAATGTCGCATTGAATGTCGACAAACTGCGCAATGCCACCCCGGTTCTTAGAAAGCTCGTGAGAGAGAAGCGGTTGCGCATTGTCGGTGCAGTTTATTATGTAGAAACGGGTGAGGTCGAGATTACAGTTGAGTGAGTCCGGCTCTTTCGGATTCGGCTAGAAATATTCGCTTGCGTTCAAAGTGATTACGCATGGTCTCTAGTGCATTAAGCATGAAGAAATACTTTTCTTTGGTACCTGCTGGGGCCCACGTGAGTTGAATGTGAGTTGCTAGTTTCTCAAATTTAATCTCAAGTGCCGACAGTTCGGCGCTATTCCCTGCGGCCTGTATTTCAAGCATGAGTTGGTTCATTGCCGCATACTGCGTGTTCCGTATCAAATTAGAATGATATTTTCGGTACTGCGGAACCAGTTTCATCAGGGGCAGCAGAATTGCCAGGAATGCGGCCATGACCAACCAGGCACGATCAATGAAGCTGGCTACCCAGAAGGGCAGGTCATACTTGAAGGTAGAGCCGCGGTTCTCAATATATTTGACGGCGACAGGACTTTTCTTGAAATTTTGATCGAGAAATGCGGGAAAGCCACCAGGTCTGTCAAAGTAGTTCTCCGAGTTTCTGTAATGGCTTTCAGTGGCGGCCATAAAAAGATACTGAAGGGCGGGATGCAGACTTGGTGGCACGGTAATCGTCGCAGAGGTTGAAACGAGTTCGATGTCATGGTCAGGCACAAGCGGACTCAGACTGACTGCGCCCCGAGGAAAGTTGACGGCATCCGCATATTGGATTCGCCCCGCCGTGGCCCGGGCGGCTTTGAAGTTCCAGTAGTTTAGATTGTCCGCTTTTAATAAACGTTGTAAGTTTTGCGAATCCGTCGACGCGAGCAGGAAGACGGCATCAATTTCTCCGTTGATGAGTTTGTCAACGCTCTCGTTGGCAGGGATCTTCAGAAAATTGCTGTAATTCTCAGGTTTCAGCCCGTATTCTCTGAGCAAGTCCCGAACCATAAAATACGTGCCACTATTTTCAAGGCCTACAGCAATTTGCCATTGAGACATGAGCTGGGCGGCCCAGTTCTGGTCAGCCGGTTTGCCTCGATAAAATAGCCACATCGGTTGAAATTCAACACTGCCAAGCGAGACTAAGTTCGACCCTTGGGGTGCCGGAATGCCCGCTTGTGTAATGGCGGCTTGCACTCTGCCTTCCTGTAGTAGTCGGAGATTGTTTTCGGCACCATCCGAGGGCGTCAATACGAGATCTATCCCATTCTCAGCAAAAAAATCTTTGTACCAGTTGCCCAGAATCTCGGCTGATGAGTTGGGTTGTCCGGTTGCAAGTGTGAGCGTTCGTGGTGGAAATGGATTGGACTGAATAAATAGAAAAACCACCCCAATGATCACGATTCCGGACAAGAGCCAGTGGTACCGCAGAAACGCCAGGAAAGCCTTTAGTTCGTCACGTGAATGCGCACGAAATTGGCCTTTGTAATCGGGACGGTCAAAGAGATCTGGTGGCATGCGTTTATTTTCAATTAAAACATGTGGTTAGGCTTGGCTATTCTAAAGGTGTTTTTTGCACGGTGCAGTCCACAAGCTTGATACGCTGATCATCAGCGCCAACGAATCAAGAGCTCTCGGGCATTTTTCGGCGCATGAACCCCGCTACCAGATCAATCACGAACAACCGGCATTCTAGTGCCCCGTTCTTCAAAGGAAAACGGCGGCGGGGTTTGAGCCCCAGCCCTTTGGTCAGTTCCAGGTCAGCGGTAAAAAAGGCGGCGGTCCAGCCGCTGAATTGCTGCTTGAGGGTGCGGCCCCATTCCGGGTATTCGGCGTGGAGCTCTTCCTGCTCGGAGAGGCGCACACCGTAAGGCGGGTTGCTGACCAGGAGGCCGCTGGTGGCTGGCGCGCCACGACCAATAAAGTCAGCTTGATCGACCGTGACCGCGTCGTACAAGCCAACCTGCTCCAGATGACGGCGTGTGGCGGCGATAGCGCCGGGATGTACATCGCTGGCAAATAAGGTTTGCGGAGGCACGGACCGGATTTCGGCACGGGCTTCCGCGCGTAGTTTGGTCCACAGGCTGCGATCGGTGTCCTGCCAGCGCTCGCAGGCAAAGCGGCGATTAAGGCCGGGTGCCATGTTGGCCCGCATCCAGGCGGCTTCGATGACGATGGTGCCGCTACCGCACATGGGGTCGAGGAAGGTGCCGTACTTGGGGTTGCCTGCTTCGTCGGTGTCGTTCCAGCCGGCCAGTGCCAGGAGACCGGCTGCCAGGTTTTCCTTAAGCGGTGCTGCGCCCGCAGCACCACGGTAACCACGCTGCCAGAGCGGGTCACCTGAGCTATCGATGTAGAGCGTGGCAGTCGTTTCGCTCAAGAAAAGTTGGACGCGCTGATCCGGTTGATCGGTATTGACGTTGGGACGGGCGCCACGGTCGGCGCGAAAGCGATCGCACAGCGCATCTTTGATCCGTAGAGTGGCGAAGTCCAGGCTGCGCAGTGGTGACTTGACGGCAGTGGTAGAGACTTTGAAGCTCTGGCTCACGTCAAACCAGTTGTGCCAGGCAATCTTGCGTGCCATCTGGTAAAGATCTTCTTCTTTCTGATAAGAACCTACCGCCAGACGCACCAGAATACGCGAGGCATAGCGCGAGTGCAGGTTGGCGCGATACAGGCTCTCCTGAGTGGCGCGCGCGCGAACGCCGCCGCCGACCTGTTCCACCTGGGTCAGACCGCAGTGGTTGAACTCTGCAACCAGAAGTTCTTCGAGGCCGCGCGGGCAGGGGGCAAAAATATGCATGAGAGACTTTCTTTAGAACGGCTTGAGAACAACCAGCAAGGTGATGATGGTGAGCATGAGTACCGGGATTTCGTTGAACCAGCGGTACCAGATGTGGCTATGAACATTCTGGCCTGCAGCAAATTGCTGATAGAGGCGACCGCAGTAGAAGTGATAACCCAGCAGAAAAACAACGAGCAGGGTTTTGGCATGCAACCAGCCACCGCTAAAGCCGTAGCCGAACCACAGCCAGAGCCCCAGGATGACGGCACCAATGCCGATGGGCGTTACAAACTTATAAAGCCGACGCGCCATGCCGAGCAGGCGCTGATATTCCGCCGATTGCGTATCCGGTATGGCCGCCAGGTTGACATAGATGCGGGGTAAGTAAAACAGACCGGCAAACCAGCTCACGACCAGAATGATGTGAAAGGCTTTGATGGTTAGCATGAGGGTGCTTCCAGAGTCGATAGAAAATCATGCACCGTCGGATATCGCAGACGGATACGCAGTTCGTTGAGAAGACGTTTATTGTCGAGTCGGCGCGATTCTGACATGAACGAGTAAAGCATGGGCGAAACCCGGGCTTTTAATTCGCTACGCGGTAAACGTTGCGGTTTGGCTAGTCCGCTCGCTTTGGCAACGGCATCGAACCAGTCACCCATTTTGAGCAGGCTAGCATCGTTGGCGTTAATAGCGCGGAGGCTGCGGCCCCGGCTTAGCGCCAGCCAGCTGATGCGGGCCAGATCATCGGCATGAATATGGTTGGTCCAGGTGTCTTCCTCGGCAATGAGGGCAGGGGTACCCGCACGTAGGCGTTCGATGGGCAGCCGGTCGCTAGCGTAGATGCCCGGGACACGTAGGATGGTGCCGCCATTGACGGGCCCGCTGGAGTCGGCCGTCGATTGTGTCCGAACGCGAGTTCGATGCCAGCGCCGTAACGTGGCCTCGGCGGCAGCGCGACGTTGGCCGCGCAACGTCTGCGGTTTGATCGGGCGAGACTCGTTTACGTGGGCGCCCTGACAGTCTCCATAGACGCCGCTGGTGCCGATGTAAACCAGCTGCCGTGGTAGACTGCGGCCACCATGTAGGGCTGCCAAGAAGCGGTTCAGGCGCGGCTCGGCTTCTGTATTCGCCGGGTGCTTATCGGACGGCGGGGCGAGGTAAATGACGTGCGTCGCCACGCCGCGTAAACGCTGCAGACTGGCGGGTTGATCCAGATCGGCCGGTAGTGGGGTCGCGCCCAGTGCGCGCCATTGCTGCCAAGGCGCGCTATATGGTGCGTGGCGCAGTAAAGCCAGGATCCGGTAGCGGGATCCAACTTGTGCCGCAATGCGTGCTGCGACGTCACCACATCCGGCTAATAATAGACGGGGTTGGCGAAATCGCCGTGGCAAAGCGCGTGGTGGTAGCGGTAACAGACTCGGCATGGCGCTATTGTACGGTTTGGCCGACAGAGTGCTTGCAGAATATTCAAGTCAACATGATTTACAGGATTCGATATGACGCATCAGGTAACCCTCAACCCTATTAACGCCACGTTTCGCGCGGATGGTCACGAGACGGTCCTTGAAGCGGCGTTGCGCCATGACCTGCTGGTGCCCTACGGGTGCCGCACGGGGGGCTGTGGCGCATGTCGGGCAAAAATTACTGCGGGTACCGTGGATCATGGCAAGGCCAGTGAGACAACGCTCACACCGGCAGACCGCGAAGCCGGCTTTGCACTGTTGTGCTGCGCGGTGCCGCAAACTGATGTGACGGTGGAAGTGAAAGATGTGCGGCGCGCTACCGATATTCCGGTGAAAACGCTGCCAAGCCGTATTGAAGGCCTGGAAAAACCGGCGGCCGATGTGGCTGTGCTGACCTTGCGCCTGCCAGCAACGGAAGTCTTTCAGTTCCATGCCGGGCAGTACATCGATATTCTGCTCAAGGACGGCAAACGCCGCAGTTTCTCGATTGCCAATCCGCCCCATGATGCGGCAACGATCGAGCTGCATGTGCGCCATGTGGCGGGCGGTCTCTTTACCGAACAGGTATTTGGCAGCATGAAGGTGCGTGACATTTTGCGTTTTAACGGTCCGCATGGCAGCTTTTATCTGCGTGAATCGAATAAGCCGATGATTCTGCTGGCCGGCGGTACGGGTTTTGCGCCGATCAAATCGATTGTGCTCGAAACGCTGCATCTGGAGCTACAGCGCCCGATGCATATCTATTGGGGTGCGCGTGATCGTGCTGGTCTGTATCAGTTTGAAGTGGCCGAAGCCTGGGCGGCGCAGTATCCGCACATCAAGTTTGTGCCAGTGCTATCGGAACCGGAAACGACGCCCGGCTGGACCGGTCGTTGTGGACTTGTTCATGAGGCCGTGTTGGCGGATTTCCCGGATTTATCCGGCCATGAGGTGTATGCGTGCGGCGCTCCCGGCATGATTGCGGCAGCACGTGCCGATTATCTCGGTAAGGGGAATTTGCCCGAAGACGCGTTCTTTGCCGACTCTTTCGAGTTTGCCGCTAACTAGACACGTTCGTGGTGAGCCAGTCTGAGATGAACATGCGCTGGTATCTACGTATTCTGCTGGCGTTGTTTTTGCTGGGGACTTTAACCGGCTGGAAAACGCTCGAACGTAAAACGGCCTTACCCGCCCGTTATGCTAACGAGGCCACGATTGATGGCATGGCCGACGTACGTTACTCGGTCAATACCCCGGGTGGCATTCAGGCCTTGCTCATAGATCTGGAGCAGGCACTCGAAACACTCAACCGGGAGCAACCCAAGGCCCCGATTAACTACCTGTCGCTGTCCGGCGGCGGTGGGCATGGGGCCTTTGGTGCCGGTTTGCTCTATGGCTGGTCACAGAGCGGGACCCGGCCGGAATTCAATATGGTGACGGGTGTGAGTACCGGTGCCCTGATGGCTCCTTTTGCGTTTCTCGGCGAGTCTTACGATGCGCACCTGAAAACCCTTTACACCACAATCAGTAAGAAAGATGTCGTGCGCGATCGTGGTTATGCGCTGGCCCTGCTCTCTGATGGCATGGGGGATACAACACCGCTTTATCAGCTCATCACGAAAAACATTACGCCGGAGCTGCTGCGTAAAATTGCCTATGAGTACAAAGTACGTGGCCGGGTACTCATGATTGGTACGACAAACCTGGATACGACTCAACCGATCATCTGGAACATGGGCAAGATCGCCGCTTACGATTCGCCCGAGGCGCTGCGCCTGTTTCGCAAGGTGATGCTAGCCTCTGCCTCGCTACCCGGGTTTTTCTCGCCGGTGATGCTGGATGCCGAATACAAGGGCAATGCGTACCAGGAAATGCATGTCGATGGTGGCGTGAGTCGTACAGTGTTTCTGTACCCGGCATCATTGTTTCGGGATTCCGGTGCTTACAAATTACTCGAAGGCCGCAAGCGCGAAGCGTATCTGATCCGTAATGGCTTGCTCGATCCCGGCACATCGCAGACCGTAGAACGTAAAACACTTTCTATCGCCAATCAGGCCTTGCGTCAGTTTGCCCACTCGCATGGTGAAGGCGATGTTTTTCTCGCTTATATGACGGCCAAGCAGGATGGCTTTGGTTTTAATCTGGCCTACATCACGCGCGACTTCAACGTGCCGACGCCGGCCGATCAATTTAATACGCAATACATGCGTGCCCTGTTTGATTATGCGCAGACGCGGGCGCGCAATGGTTATCCCTGGGCCAAAGAACCGCCGGGCCTCAATGAGGCGATGGCAACCAGTGTGATGAAGTACCGGGAATCGTTAAAAGCCGATTAAACGCCGGTGACAATCGCGCTCTGCGGTCAATGCGCTTCATCCCAGTTGGGACCGATCCCGATATCGACAATGAGCGGCACACGTAATTGCGCGACCTGGGTCATCAAGGGACCGAGGGCTTCCAACACGCGCGCACGTTCGTGATCCGGCACCTGTAACACCAGTTCATCATGCACCTGCATGATGAGTAAGCTTGCCATCTGTTGTGTGACTAACCAGTGCTGAACGGCAATCATGGCCAGTTTGATCAGATCGGCCGCCGTGCCTTGCATCGGCGCATTAATGGCGGCGCGTTCAGCACCCTGACGGCGTCCTTGTTGTCCGGCCTTGAGGTCTGGCAACCAGAGACGACGCCCGAAGACGGTTTCGACATAGCCATGCTGATGGGCGGACTGGCGGGTTTCTTCCATGTAGCGGGCGACGCCCGGGTAGCGATCAAAATAACGATCGATATAGGTTTGCGCCGCACCCCGTTCGATGTCTAATTGCTTAGCCAAGCCGAAAGCGCTCATGCCATAAATCAGGCCGAAGTTAATGGCTTTGGCTGCCCGCCGTTGGTCACTGGTGACTTCGAGGGGGAGCACACCAAAGACTTCGGCCGCTGTCGCTTTGTGAATATCTTCGCCTTGCGCAAAGGCATTGAGCAATCCGGGATCGGCCGACAGGTGCGCCATGATGCGCAATTCGATTTGTGAGTAGTCCGCCGAAACAATGGTGTGGCCGGGGGGCGCGATAAAGGCAGCGCGGATGCGCCGACCTTCTTGCGTGCGCACGGGGATGTTCTGGAGATTCGGGTCCGAACTGGCCAGACGACCGGTAATGGCAGTAGTTTGTCCGTAGTGTGTATGAACGCGGCCTGTGCGCGGGTTGATGCGTTGTGGCAGTTTGTCGCAGTAGGTATTCTTGAGCTTGGCGATGCTCCGATATTCGAGTAACAGACGCGGTAGCGGGAAGTCGAGCGCCAGCTCGGAAAGGACTTCTTCATCGGTCGATGGCGTACCCGATGCGGTTTTCTTTTTAACGGGCAGTCCCTGTTGCGTAAACAGAATCTCGGCCAACTGTTTGGGGGAGTTTAAATTGAAGCTCTGACCGGCCAGCGCGTGTGCTTCGGCTTCCAGCGCCATCATGCGTTCACCTAATGCATGACTCTGATCCGCCAATTGTTGTTTGTCGATCAGTACGCCGTTCTGCTCCATGGTGAACAGAACGTGTTCTACGGGCAGTTCCAGATTGCGATAGGTGGCTTCCAGGCCGGGTTCTTTAGCCAGACGCGGCAAAATGCGTTCGGCAATGCGCAGCGTGATGTCGGCATCCTCGGCCGCATAAGCGGCGGCATCGGCCACAGCCACCTGATCAAAACCGATCTGGGTGGCCCCTTTGCCGCAGATAGCTTCGTAGGGAATCGTGCTCATGCCCAGGTGACGGCGGGCCAATGTGCCCAGCTCCAGGGCACCGGGGCTGACCTGCCCAGCCTCCAGCACGTAAGCGGCGAGCAGTGTGTCATCCACAATACCGGCCAACGCAATGCCATGGTTGGCAAATACGTGCTGATCGTACTTGGCGTGTTGCAGAATCTTGCGGGGCGTGCTGTCTTCGAGCCAGGGCTTCAGGCGGGCCAGCGTGCTATCAAAGGGTAGCTGTGCCGGGGTGTCCGGGCCGTTGTGTGCCAGAGGCAGATAGGCCGCTTCACCGGGCGCAATGGCAAACGAGATGCCGACCAGACGCGCTTGCTGCTCATCTAGGCTGGTTGTTTCCGTATCCAGTGCGACGCGTTCGGCTTGGCTAATTTTATCGAGCCAGTGATTCAGCGCTGCTTCGTCAACAATGGTTTCGTAGGCGGCACGGTGCGCCCCATCATCTGGCAATAGTGCAGGAGGTGCTAGCTCGTCGGCGGTGGCGTGGGTAGGCTCGCCTTGAGCGCCGGGTTGTTCTATTGCTTTGAGCCAGGTCTTGAAACCGTTATGACGGAAGACTTCGCGCAGCAGTGTGTCGTCCTCTGGCGTGGCCAGTAAATCAGTGATCGGCATGGGCATGGCGACATCGGTTTTCACGGTCGTCAGGGTGCGGCCGAGCGGGAGGAAGTCGAGGTGGGCGCGCAGGTTGTCGCCGACCACACCTTTAATCTCAGCGGCATGGGCGATGACGCCATCCAGATTGCCGTAGGTTTGCAGCCATTTGGCAGCTGTTTTTGGTCCGACTTTTTGCACGCCAGGAATGTTATCGGCGGTATCGCCAATGAGTGCCAGGTAATCTGTAATGCGCTCCGGGGTGACGCCAAACTTGGCTTCGACAGCGGCGACGTCCAGCCGCTCGTTGCTCATGGTGTTGACCAAGGTTATCTGCGGCGTGACCAGTTGCGCCAGATCTTTGTCACCCGTGGACACAACGACACTAAACCCGGCTTCTGAGGCCTGACGGGCCAGCGTGCCAATCACATCATCGGCTTCGACGCCGCTTTCCATAATGAGCGGCCAACCCAGCGCGCGGACAACGGCGTGAATCGGTTCGATCTGTTTGACCAGATCTTCCGGCATGGGTGGGCGGTGGGATTTGTATTCGCTGAATAGGGCATCGCGAAAGGTCGGGCCGCTGGCATCAAAGACGCAGGCACGGTATTCGGCAGGGACATCACTGGCGAGTCGCCGCAACATGGAAATCATGCCATACAGGGCACCGGTCGGGTCTCCGGACTGATTTCTCAGATCGGGGAGTGCATGAAACGCACGATAGAGGTAGGATGATCCGTCAACGAGCAGTAGTGTAGGCATGGAAAACCGGGAGATAAACAGCGTGAGTGACAGCTCTTCAGCATCAAAGCGGCCGAGCGAGCCGTTTTTCAAGTCGTTTGAGCCGGATACGCTTGGCGCGCGCGAGGCCTGGCGACTGTTCGGGATTATGGCAGAGTTCGTTGAAGCCACGGACCGTTTGGCGAATGTCCGCCCAGCTGTCACGATTTTCGGCAGTGCACGTGTGCAACCGGATTCTCCTTACTATACGTTGGCAGAAACCATTGCGCAGAAGCTATCAGAAACGGGCCTCGGCGTGATCTCAGGCGGTGGCCCCGGGGTCATGGAAGCGGCTAATCGCGGTGCCTTCACCGGCAAAGGGCCGTCGATCGGCTTGAATATCCAGCTACCGCATGAGCAGCGCCGGAACCTATATCAGAACGTCTCCGTGGGCTTCAAGCATTTCTTTGCCCGTAAATATATGTTTGTCCGCTTTGCCATGGCCTACGTGGTGATGCCCGGTGGCTTCGGCACGCTGGATGAGTTGATGGAGGCGCTGACTTTGATCCAGACCGGAAAGAGCGCCCGATTTCCGGTGATTCTGGTGGGGAGCGCGTTCTGGGGCGGGCTGCTGACCTGGTTGAAAGAGCGTTTGGTTGCGGAACAGATGATCAGTCCGGAAGACATGGATCTGATTCAGGTCATCGATGATCCGGATCTGGTGGTAGAAGCGATTTACCGTCATTATGAGACACGTGGTTTTGCCCCATTACCCGCAGAGCGCGAGCTTTTGCTCAACCTGTAATAAAATCTGCCTATTACACCGCATATCGTCTGGATTTCGGCATGTCCTTATTTTCGTCACCCTCCACCTTTTTAGCCATCGTTCGCGCCGGGTGCGTGCTCGTGGGGCTGTTCGCCAGCCTTGAGGCCATGGCGCAAACGCGCTCGGCACCCTTGCCGCCGCAAGTGGTGACCTATGATCCCGCGCTGACCAGCCCGGAAGCCGAAGCAGAAGAAGAGGCTGGTGTGACGATTACGCCGGATGATCGTAGTACCAGTATTCGTTCCTACGGGTCGGGCGGTCAACCGAGCCGTGTGGTGGTGACGCCGCCGATTCTGCCGTCTTACTCCGAGTCGCCGGAGGTGGACCCGCAAAGCGTGATGCCAGAATCCGATCCGGTGCGGGGTGATATGGTGCAACCGCCGATGTGGACACTCTGGAGCTGGTAAGAAAATGAGTGATCCCTATAACCGTCAGCATCGTCAGGCCCCCTGGCTGGACACCCATACCCCCGAAGCGCTGCCGTCGATTCGCCATGTGGGCGTCGGCCACGGCGTGCGCTGGATCAGTGAAGGCTGGGCCTTATTCATACGTCGTCCGGGCATCTGGTTAGTGGCGGCGCTGTTGCAATTACTGTTGATCATGCTGGTCCTCTTGATCCCCTTGTTGGGTCAGGTGGGCGCTCATCTGCTGATGCCGATTTTGTCGGCGGGTCTGATGGTTGTTGCTCAGCGCGTGCAGTTCAACGAGCCGGTGAGTGTGTCGGATGCGTTTGCCGGCTTTCGTGAGCACGCGCCGGCCGTCGTCAACGTGGGCGTCTGGTACATGCTGGGCTGGATGCTGATTGTGGCCTTAGGTTTGTTACTGGGCGGTGGCGCAGCCCTGTCCGGGATGGCCGTAGGGCTGGAGACGCAGTACGAGTGGCTGGGTGTCATTATCAGCGTACTGGGTATTATTCTCGCCGTTACCATCAGCCTGTTGCTGGTGCTGCCCTTGGTGATGTCTGTCTGGCTAGCACCGCCTCTAGCGGTTTTCCATGATATTCCGGCGATCACGGCGATGAAGCATTCTTTTGTCGCCAGCTGGCGCAGCCTGCCAGCCTTTATCGTGGCCTTTTTCCTGGTGGCGTTGATGCTGTTCCTGACTGCGCTGACCATGGGTCTGGCATTGTTGGTGGTGATCCCGGTCAT
>ERZ650301.24-NODE-24-length-29627-cov-6.797883_pt1 | contig 29627 bp, 32 predicted proteins | sample MGYA00376237_ERZ650301 | MGnify/ENA primary metagenome ERZ650301 (study PRJEB26733, sample SAMN07839255) | wastewater metagenome | biome: small river; feature: stream; material: water | place: USA: North Carolina | collected 2016-04-05 ...
GAAGTAACGCCAAAGAGTATTCGTATTCGTAAGCGCTACCTCAAGGAGCATGAGCGCAAGAAGGCATCGCGCGATTAAGCAGTCCAAAGTTACACAACAAAAGTCACCTCCGGGTGGCTTTTGTTCTTCATTGAAATTCATATTCCAAAAATAATAGTAAAAAAAGATCCTTATGCTGCCATCCATTGAACAACGCCTCGCTCAAGAGTTATCTGCTAAACCCGCTCAAGTAGCTGCTGCTATTGCTTTAATGGATGAGGGCGCAACAGTTCCCTTTATTGCCCGTTACCGTAAAGAGGTAACCGGTGGTCTGGATGACACGCAGTTACGTTTACTAGAAGATCGCCTGGGTTATTTGCGTGAGCTAGAAGAGCGACGTAAAGCCATTGTTGCTTCGATTGAAGAGCAGGGCAAGATGACTCCGGACTTACTCAAAGCCATCATGCTGGCTGAGGATAAAACACGTTTAGAAGACCTCTACCTCCCTTATAAGCTCAAGCGTCGCACTAAAGCGCAAATCGCCCTAGAAGCGGGCTTAGAACCTCTGGCTAATGATTTATTGTCCAACCCAATGCTGACTCCAGAGGCGGAAGCAGTTCAATATCTAAAAGAAGCATTTACATCCGATCAGGGTGATAACCCTGGCGTGGTGGATGTCAAGGCAGCACTTGAGGGTGCGCGCCAGATTTTGATGGAGCGCTTTGCTGAAGATGCTGGGCTGGTGCAATCGCTCAGAACGTATTTACAAGAACATGGCGTTGTAGAGTCCAAAGTCATTGCTGGCAAGGAGCAAGAGGGCGAGAAATTTGCGGATTACTTTGACTACTCTGAGCCCATCTCTGCAATTCCGTCACATCGTGCCTTAGCTTTATTTAGAGGTCGTCGCGAGCAAATGTTGATGGTCAATTTACGCCTTGATACTGAAGAAGAAAAACCCAGGTGGGATGCGCCGCATAATCCTTGCGAATCGCGGATTGCCAATCAGTTCAAGATTAAAAATGAAGGCCGCCCTGCAGACCAATGGTTAGCCGAGACTGTGCGATGGACTTGGCGTATTAAATGTTCTATGCATTTGGAATCCGAGCTCATGAGCGCTTTGCGTGAGCGCTCGGAGATTGAGGCGATTAATGTTTTCGCACGTAACCTCAAAGATTTGTTACTGGCTGCACCAGCCGGCCCCAAGGTCACTATTGGTCTAGACCCTGGCATGAGGACGGGAGTAAAGGTTGCTGTAGTGGATGCAACTGGTAAGGTAGTTGATACCGATGTCATTTACCCCCATCAACCAAAGAACGATTGGGAGGGTTCACTGCATACGCTTGCAAAATTAGCCGAGAAACATCAGGCGACCTTAATCTCAATTGGCAACGGTACGGCCTCTCGTGAGACGGATAAGTTGGCGCAAGATTTAATCAAAGCGAAACCTGAGCTCAAACTGACAAAGATCGTTGTATCTGAAGCAGGAGCATCGGTGTACTCTGCCTCCGAATATGCCTCAAAAGAATTGCCTGGCATGGATGTGTCCTTACGCGGTGCGGTATCCATCGCGAGAAGGTTGCAAGATCCTTTGGCGGAGTTGGTAAAGATTGATCCCAAGTCGATTGGTGTGGGTCAGTATCAGCATGATGTGATGCAGACTCAGCTAGCCAAGTCATTGGTTGCGGTCGTGGAGGATTGCGTGAATGCGGTGGGTGTGGATGTGAATACGGCATCAGCACCATTGTTGGCAAGGGTTTCTGGTTTATCTAGCACCGTGGCTGAAGGCATTGTTTCTTATCGAGATAGTAATGGCGCCTTTCAGACGCGGGCAGATTTACGTAGCGTGCCACGTTTAGGTGAGAAGACTTTTGAACAAGCCGCTGGTTTCTTGCGCATCATGAATGGTACAGATCCATTGGATGCATCAGCAGTCCACCCCGAATCCTATCCTTTAGTGGAGAAGATCCTGAAAGATATCAAGAAGGGTGTCAAAGAAGTCATTGGTGATTCATCTATTTTAAAAAGTCTTCATCCAGAAAAGTATGCTGATGAGAAGTTTGGTCTTCCTACGGTCACTGACATCATTAAAGAGTTAGAGAAGCCTGGTCGCGATCCACGACCTGAGTTCACGACGGCAACATTTAAAGATGGGGTGGAGAAGATTAGCGATCTTAAGACGGATATGATTCTAGAGGGCGTTGTTACTAACGTCGCTGCCTTTGGCGCATTTGTAGATATCGGCGTTCATCAGGATGGGCTGGTGCATATCTCAGCTTTGGCAAACACCTTTGTAAAGGATCCCCATACTGTCGTTAAGGCGGGGCAGGTAGTTAAAGTCAAAGTACTTGAGGTTGATGAGAAGCGTAAACGCATTGCTCTCACAATGCGACTGTCCGATGAAGCACCAAAAACAGCCCCTGGAGCAAAGACTGAGCAAAGGTCAAATAGACCAAGCGCACCAAGATCAAGCGAGAAAAGACCTCAAGAGGATCGACGAAGCGCCCCGCCGATGAATAATGCGATGGCAGATGCTTTACGTAAATTAAAGGGGTAGGCACCCCAATAAAAGGCTTCTAAGTCTCTTGATATATGTAGTAACATTGATACATTGCTAATGTATCTCAAGGAGGGGCGGATGATTACTACTTTTTCAAGCCGTGAATTTAATCAAGATACTGGGCGTGTAAAAAAGGCTGCCGAGGCAGGTCCTGTCTTTATCACTGATCGAGGTAGGCCAGCGCATGTCCTGATGACATTTACGGATTACCAGCGCGTTGCTGGAAAAAAGAAAAACATCTTAGATTTAGTGGGTATGAAGGGTGCTGGCGACATTGATTTTGAAACTGAGAAAATATCCGGTCTCACAAAGCGAATATCGGATCTTCTTTAATGTACCTGCTTGATACAAACGTAGTTTCAGAATTTAGGAAGCTAGGTAGTAGCCAAATCAATTCAAATGTAAAGATCTGGGCTGAGGATACTGATCCGGATTTAATGTTTGTTTCTGCAATATCCATCCTCGAATTAGAGATTGGGGTTCTCCAGGTTGAAAGAAGAGACAAGAAACAGGGTCAGGTCCTTAGAAAGTGGTTGAATAAGCATGTATTGCCCGCTTTTTCAGAAAGAGTACTACCTGTGGATTTGGCTGTTGCGTTACGGTGTGCCAGTCTTCATGTACCCAATCCTAAGTCGGAAAGGGATGCCATGATTGCTGCCACTGCAATTGAGCATCGCATGACCATTGTCACTAGAAATATTGCTGACTTCAGTCAATCTGGTGTGAAGATGTTTGATCCTTGGCGCTAGGTTTAAATTGCTTGGGTTGATTCGGCTGTTGAAATACATTGCAAAGTTACTTTAGATTGAGGCTTATATGGACATTTTGGCTTTTTTGATTGCTGGTCTTTTTGTGGTGTTTATTTTCAGGGTCACTATAGGTTCTCTTGGCTTGCCGCTAGGGCTCGCTATTGGGTTTGCTATTCTCGCGGTAATCTTTGGGGCATATTTTCTATTTTTTGCCTCGGTTTTTAGTCTCGCAGAAATGTTTGGCGCAAAGTAATCTGTTTGTATCGGAGGCTGTCATCAATCTGTAATATATTTCTATATAATTGGAAATATGAAAAATACAGATGCAGTTTCAGCTTTTCTAGCACTAGGGCAGGAGTCCCGACTCAATATCTTTCGCCTCATCGTGCAAAAGGGCGATGTTGGTCTTACACCAAGCCAAATTGTTGAGAAGCTCGGCATTCCCAATGCCACACTCAGCTTTCATTTAAAAGAGTTGGTGCAGGCTAATTTGCTATTAGTTGAGCGTCAAAGTCGCAATCTCATTTATCGCCCAAACGCAATCCTGGTTCAAGACCTGAGTACATTCTTGCTGGATAACTGTTGCGGTGGGAATTCTTGTATTCCTTCTAAATCCTCAAAAAAAGTTAAAGTGATATGAAAACCTACAACATTCTATTTTTGTGCACCCACAATTCGGCTAGATCTGTTCTTGGTGAGGCGCTTGCCTCAACCCATCCAAGCGGAAAGTTTGTTGGCTATTCAGCAGGCTCTACTCCAGGCACCAGCGTTAATCCAATCGCCGCAGATCTTGCTGCTGAAATGGGTATGGACCGCACATTATTAAAGTCGAAGAGTTGGGATGTTTTTGGCGAACCCAATGCGCCAAAGATGGATTTCATCATCACGGTTTGTGACAATGCTGCCGGGGAAGTATGCCCATTTTGGCCAGGTCAACCCGCTACTGCTCATTGGGGCTTTCCTGATCCATCGCAAGTGCAGGGTAGCGATCTTGAGAAGAAAGCTGCCTTCGTTGAGGTTATGAATGGACTCAAGAAGAGGTTAGATATTTTGGCTGCGATGCCGCTCGATAAATTGGACTCAATGAGTCTCAAAGAGGTGCACACTAAAGCATGAATGCCTTAACTAAAAAACTCTCATTCCTTGATCGCTATCTCACGGTATGGATTTTTGCCGCCATGGCACTTGGAATCGCTATTGGTTATTTCTTCCCTGGGGCAGAAGGCGTTATTAACTCCTTTCAGGTGGGAACAACCAACATCCCCATTGCGATTGGCTTAATCCTGATGATGTACCCGCCTTTTGCTAAGGTGCGCTATGAAGATTTGCCTGATGTATTTAAAGATAAACGGATCTTCGCAATTTCACTATTAATGAACTGGATTGTTGCCCCAGCTCTCATGTTCTTTTTGGCGATTACCTTCGTTCCCGATCAGCCTGAGTATATGGCAGGCCTGATTCTGATTGGTATTGCGCCATGTATAGCAATGGTAATCGTGTGGAATGACATCGCTAAGGGCTCAACTGAGTATGCGGCTGGTTTAGTAGCTTTTAATGCGATCTTTCAGGTGCTGTTTTTTAGTGTCTATGCCTATTTCTTCTTAACCGTACTACCGCCGTATTTCGGTTTAGCTGCATCTAATGTCAGCGTTAGTATGGGTCAGATTGCTGAAAGTGTGTTTATCTATCTTGGCGTTCCTTGTATTGCAGGAATATTAACTAGAGTCCTCATGCTCAAGTTCATTTCAAAAGAACGCTATCACGAACAGTTTGTACCTCGCATTGGCAAGCTCACATTAATTGCCTTGCTTTTTACCATTGTGGTGATGTTTAGCTTAAAGGGCAAACTCATTCTCAGTTTGCCAATCGATGTGCTGACGATTGCTATTCCATTATTGATATTTTTCTTGATCATGTTCTTGCTGACATTCTTTGTCACTGGCAAGATGGGAATTGATTACAAGCGTTGCTGCACTTTATCTTTTACAGCCTCGAGCAATAACTTTGAACTGGCTATTGCGGTTGCAATTGCCGTGTTTGGGATTAATTCAGGAGCGGCATTTGCGGCCGTAATCGGTCCGCTAGTAGAGGTGCCAATCATGATTGGCCTGGTGACAGTAGCTCTGTGGTTTAAGGAAAGTTTCTTTTCAAAGGAATCGAATTAGTGTTTGAAAATCCACTCGAGTTCCCGGCATTGGTTGAGGAGCTGTTCCAAGTCCCAGATCTTGAGAAATTAAACCCCCAAGTACACCCATGCCCTCCAAGATTCTTGATGTTGTATGGGTCTTTGCGTGAGCGGTCTTACAGTCGCCTGCTAACATTTGAGGCAGCTAGACTGTTGACTGCAATGGGTGGTGAGGTCAAGATTTACGACCCAACGGGACTTCCATTGGTTGATAGCGTGCCTGATAGCCACCCTAAAGTACAAGAGTTGCGACAGTTAGCATCCTGGGCTGAGGGAATGGTTTGGACCTCCCCTGAGCGGCATGGAGCAATGACGGGTCTTCTAAAAACACAGGTTGATTGGATTCCGCTTTCAGAGGGTGCAGTTAGGCCTACTCAGGGGAAGACGCTTGCGGTGATGCAGGTATGTGGTGGATCACAGTCATTTAATGCGGTCAATCAAATGCGTATTTTGGGAAGGTGGATGCGAATGATCACTATTCCTAACCAATCATCCGTAGCAAAAGCTTTTGCTGAATTTGAGGATGATGGTCGCATGAAGCCATCAGCTTTTTATGACAGAGTAGTTGACGTTATGGAAGAGCTCTATAAATTCACTCTTTTAACCCGAGGTGTCAGCGAGTACTTAACGGATCGCTATAGCGAAAGAAAAGAATCCGCAGAAGCGCTCTCTAGGCGCGTCAATCAGAGATCTGTCTGAGCCTCTTGATTGCTTAGGCTCTATAAGGTCTGACTAAAGCCTCTAAGCCAAAGGCATCATTCGCATGGCGAAGCGCATCAATCGAATTGCGAAGTGCTTTTATCTCTTTACAAGACAGTTTGCGCAATTTCTTGCGATCCATTCCGTAGGTATCTACGAGATAGCGAATCCGAGATAAGCAGATTTGCAGGCGAACGAGCCAATAGATAGCAAAGATTCCGGGCGCGAATAAAAGAAACAGAATGCTCATCAGTTACCTTGTAAAAAAGGCCGTCTAGATGACGGCCTTTGCATATTAATCTTGCGATTAAAAATATTACTTCACTAGTAAGACAGGTTGCTTAGCTGCATTGCTTACCTTTTGTGCTACCGAACCCATCAATGTATCAATGATGCCAGTTCTACCTTTTGAACCCATCACGATGAGATCAAACTTTTCTTTATTCGCCAGCGCGATGATTTCACTAGCAACGTTACCGCGCTTAATCACCATGCTGTGCTTAACGGCGGCAGTATCCAGTACCTTTTGAGCTGGTTTGAGCTCTTTTTCGCTTACTTCTCTCAGGTAATCATCGATAACGCTGCTGGCAACAAACTGCTTAACATGACCAAGTCCAATATCGTCATGAACGCTGACTAATGTCACTGTGCACTTGCTACGCAAATCTTTAGCTAACTTTCCAACGTACTTGGCTGCATTGAGCGAAGATTTGGAGCCGTCAACTGGTAATAATATTTTCATTTGTCCCTCTATTTTTGTAGTGAATAAACTGCACCTGCTACTTAATAATTTACTATGAAAATCACCATAAATCTACGAAATCTGCATGAATTACTTCAAAAAAGCATCGTAGAAAGTTTTGATAATCAGAATCGTTACTAGGATAAAAAAGCCTTTACGAATAAAGACATTGCCGTGCTTAATCGCAATACTAGTCCCAATTTGACCGCCTATCAGGTTGGCGCTAGCCATGAGGATACCCAATTGCCAGTCAAAGTAGCCCAAATAGAAGAAGACACATAAAGCTCCTAGGTTTGAGGCGATATTAAGAAACTTGGCGGGTGCAGCGCTTCTCAGGAAGTCAAAACCCAAAATGCGCGTATAGAAGAGCTTATAGAAAGCGCCAGCTCCAGGCCCTAAAAAGCCATCATAAAAGCCAATAATTCCAGCTCCGGTAGAGGCAATAGCTTTTTGCTTGTGGTGTTGATGTTTTGGCGCATGCACCAGTCCAGCATTCGATTTGATATTAAATATCAGTAGTGCGATCAGTAAAAATGGCAGGGCGCTGCGAAGCCATTGAGTGGGTAACTGGGTAACGAGATAGGCCCCTGCAACCGACGCAAAGAAAGCAAATAAAGAGGAGATAATTACCAGCCCCCAAGGACTTTTGTTTGCTCTACTGTACTGAATAGCAGAGCCAATGGTCCCCACAATCGAGCCAAATTTATTAACGGAGAGTAGTGTGGCGGGTGGAAAGCCGGGTAACACTGCAAATAAAGCTGGAACCTGAATCATGCCACCACCACCAATAATTGAATCAACTAGGCCTGCAAATAAAGCGCAGGCGAGCAATAAGCTGAGGTCGAAAACGGAGAGTTCAAGCATGACGTATTTTGATTTTATTGTTCTTTTATCTAGTTCTAGCTCATTTTAAAAGGCTTTCTGGTGGTGAGGCATGATGGCGATCAAGTATGTCTCCTAGGGAGGATAATTGAGCCTTAATTCTATTAAGTCATACGAAGTCTATGAAGATTAATTCAGAGGGAGTCTCAGCATCACGTGTTTATTTGCCCGCGGAAAAAAACTGCTCAACTCTGCTTGATTTCTTTGTAAGTAGCTTTCCCCATATTGAGGCAGATGAGTGGGTGGCTCGATTTGCCGAGGGTTTAGTGATCACACCAGAAGGGCAGGTAGTTTCTGCGAGTGATGCCTACTTGCCTAATACGCATTTGCTGTATTTCAGGCGCCTAGCTCGCGAGCCAGAGATCCCATTTGAGGAGCATATTCTCTTTCAGGATGAGCATATCTTAGTGGCTGATAAGCCTCACTTTTTGCCTGTCACTCCTAGCGGTCTTTATCTCCACCAAACCTTACTCAATCGATTGAAAAAAAAGACGGGTATACAAACCCTCAGTCCTATCCATCGGATAGATAGAGATACCGCTGGACTGGTGGTTTTTTCTATCAATCCTGGTGAGCGCGCTCAGTATCAGAACCTCTTTAGAGATCGCGTGGTTCAGAAGATTTATGAGGCAATAGCCCCTTATTCAGATGAATTGGCGCAAAGATTGCCATTGACATATCGGAGTCGCCTTGAGGAATCGGCCCATTTCTTGCAGATGGAAGAGGTTACCGGAGAGGTGAATACCGATACCTATATAGAGCTTATTGAAATCATGAAGCCTTGGGCAAAGTACCGCCTCATGCCTGGTAGCGGTAAGAAACACCAGTTACGCTGCCATCTCAATGCTTTAGGGGTGCCAATTCAATATGACCAGATTTACCCAGTACTTACTCCTTACCAGGAGTACGATCTCGATTTTTTAAAGCCACTCCAATTATTGGCAAAAGAGATTTGCTTTAAAGATCCCATTACGGGCCAGGAGAGGGCATTTAGGAGTCAGAAAGAGTTGGGAGTTGTTTTTAATGCTCATGAGTAAACTGTCTGGTAAGTCACTACAGAAAGTGCTGAATTGAAATTGTTTAAATACCTCTTAGGATTATTGCTAGCAACGCAAGTTTCATTGTCTTATGGGCAAACTGTTTCTGTGGCGGTTGCAGCCAATATGAAAGATGCTTTCGTTGAGATTTATGCAGCATTTAAGGCAACAGGTAAATCCGATTTAAGAGTGGTCTATGGCTCCTCGGGAAATTTTACGACTCAGATTCTGAACGGGGCACCCTTTAGCTTATTTATCTCTGCTGATGAGTATTTTCCATTGGAGTTGTATAAAAAAGGGAAGACGGTGGATGAAGGTAGGGTTTATGCGATTGGTAAGCTTGCGCTCATTACTAAGGACTCGTCAGGTATCAAGCTTTCCAATCACAAGGCAGATCTAGAGAGCGCCTTGAGAAAGGCCAACAAGATTGCCATTGCTAAACCGGATTTGGCCCCTTATGGCAAAGCTGCTATTGAGTATTTGAAAGCAGAGGGCTTATGGGGCATCGCGAAAGATAAATTAGTTTATGGCGATAACATTGGCGCAGCTACGATGTTTGTTGCTACTGGTGCAGCAGACGTTGGATTTACCGCGCTCTCACTTGCGCGGTCAGCAGCAATATCCAAAGTAACAAGCTACATTCCTCTAAGTGATGGCTTATATGAGCCGATTAAACAAAGAATGGTCTTGATTAAAGGCGCCTCGAAAGAGGCCATCGAGCTGTATCAATTCATGCAGTCGACTACGGCTAAGAGCATCTTAATTAAGCACGGGTACACCATTCCCAAGTAACTATATTTGAATCTAGGCGGTCGGTGGCGCAGTACCTATCACTAAAATAACATTTCTAGCGGTTGTGGTTTTGAGTAAAAATATCCCTGAAAATGCGTGCAGCCGTTATCAATTAGGGATTGTTCTTGTTCCATATTCTCAATACCCTCAGCAATGACAGTAAATCCAAATGTCGGCGCGAGGGCTACAACGGACTTAATAATCGCTAGGCTTTCATGGTCTTCAGGGAGTCCATGGACAAAAGATTGATCTATTTTTACCTCATCAATTGGAAATTGACGAAGGTAATTAAATGATGAGTAGCCTGTTCCAAAGTCATCTAGTGAGAACTTAAAGCCTATAGTCTTGAGCGCGAGCATTTGTGCTTTTGAGCGTTCTAAATTTTTGACTAAAGTAGTTTCGGTGACCTCAATTTGAATTCTGTTGGGGTCAACACCTTCATTATTAACAATATTGGATAGTTGTTCGAAAAGATCAGCCTGCCCCAAAAGTGACCCGCCGATATTGATTGATATGGTTAATGAGGGGTTGCCTGATTTTTGAACAAGCTCCTTGAGGTCCTTGCAAACCTTATGGAAAACCCAGCGATCGATATCAGACATAAGCCCGGCCTGCTCTGCAACTGGGAGAAACTCAACGGGAGAAAGCATGCCTTTCTCTGGGTGATTCCACCTGATGAGTGCTTCATAACCAATAATTTGACCTCTGGCATTCACTTGGGGCTGGTAGACAAGCTTTAGCTGATTGGTAATGAGGGCAACTCTAATTTCATTTTCCAGCTTCATTCTTTGCGTCAAGGATTCCTGCAATATCGGGTCAAAGAATCTCGAGGTATCTTTACCCTCATCCTTAGCTGCATACAAAGCTAGCTCCGCCCAGACCATGAGTTGATGTAGCGGGTAATTGCTACCCAGCATAACAATCCCAACGCTGCCAGATAACGATATTTGGTTGCCACCCACAATAAATGGCTCCCTCATTCTATTTAGAATTTGATCTGCAAAATCTTTTGCCAATTCTTTTGCCTGAACACAATCCCCATGCAAGTCTTGAATGAGTATGGCAAAAGCATCCCCCCCAATCCTGGCTAGATAGTGTTTCGCTTGAACGGCCTCCTGCAACCTTAAGACTAAATCTCGCAGTATTTGGTCGCCAGTGGCATGTCCATGCACTTCATTAATGTACTTAAAATCATCTAAATCAATATGCAGAAGCGCCCCAAAATTCTTACCTTCTTTATTAAATTTTTCGATGGCCTCCAAGTGCTCCATGAGATGTCTTCGATTGGGCAGATTGGTCAAAGGGTCAAAATACGCTAAGGAATGAATCTGGGTTTCAAGAATCCTTCTATTGGAAATATCGCGAGTAAGTAAGACAACCGATTCTTGACCATTCTCTGGGCTGTCAAGGTGACGAGCACGGGCCTCAAAATCCAATTTTCCAGCGGGGGTATTTACTTCATATTCAATAGTTTTGGTGTCCTTATCGGCAATCACCGATCGAATCCAAGCCAAAAAGAAATCAGCTTGATCCTTTGGGAAAATATCATGCAATGTCTTGCCAATTACAGCCTCTCTTGGCATCACCATTAAATCTTGATTTGCTGAAAATACCTCTAAATATTTTCCATTTTTATCGAGAACTATTAGCAAGTCTGGGATTGCTTGTGAGATGGCATTGAGGCGAGACAGTGCTTTATCGGCTTCATTTTGAGCAATAATTTTCTTCTGTTGGCTTTGCATGAGTAGGCATACCAATACTGTTGCCATGGGAAGCAGGACTAGCTCTGCGATAAAGAATCCAGCATCTTGAAACTGACTGGTATCCAGGGTAAATTGGATGAGAACCAAAATCACCGCATGTGTTGAGAGGGCTGTTAAAAAATAGGTGATTCCATTTGATGCCAGCCATTTTTTTTGAATCGCGTAATGGAATATGAGGCCAATAATTAACGCAATTGCGATTGTTATGGCGCCACTTGGTGCGCCAATTCCACCCAGCCATAAACGATAGAAGGCGGCAATCAGTGCGGCAACCGTGCCGGCAACTGGTCCGCCAAAAATTGCCGCTGCGTTAATGATGATTAGCCTGGCATCATAAATAATGCCACTCGTTAGTTCAATTGGGTTAAGCATGCCAACAATACAGGCAGCACCCAAAGCTGAGCCCCAAAGTGCGCGCCCACCAAATGAGAGGTCACCCCAAAATCTCGGGTGCCAAGTGATAAGCCAGCATAGAGCTAAAGCTAAAGCGGAGGAATTGAGTAGATTGAAGATCATTATTTTTTAGTTAACTTGCCTTAGGGCTAATAACTTTAGTAATGTCTAATGCTATTCCTAGAACTAAGTTCTCACAAGAATACCCACACCGTAAAAATATGAATTTTTTTAGGAGCAATCTGTCTCCTGGTATTCCAACCATCAATTGGCAAATTAAAAATGCAAACAAACACCAGTCAAAACTTTCTGGTAGAAATGTACTGTATTAATTAGGTCAAATTTATCCCATCAATTTGATTCAAATGGTACTTTTGCGAGATAATGAGAAAAATTACTGTTTTTTATAATGATTAATAAGACTAAGAATAAAAAAGGCCCTAAGCCAATGTTGAACTTCCATCGAGTTTGGACGGGCTTTTTTTTGGGCTTGCTCACCTTATCGGGATCAGCGCATGCGGCTTGTCTTGGGGATCAAAATGCTACAAAGTCATTCACGGTAGCAGTGGTGCCTCAATTGCCTCGAGCGGTTACCTATGCAAAATGGGCGCCTTTATTAGAGATCGTTGGACGTAACACTAAGCAATGTTTTGACTTGGTGGTGCCAGAAACCATACCCGCCTTTGAAAAACTATTATTTAAGGGTGTGCCTGATTTTGCTTTTGTAAATCCATACCATGAGGTGATGGCTAAAAAGAGAAAGGGCTATATTCCATTGCTAATGGATGGCCGTTCCAAACTCACTGGAATTTTGGTTGTTCAAGTAAATAGCCCAATTAAATCTATTCAAGAATTGCAAGGTAAGTCGGTAGCTTTCCCTGCGCCAAATGCATTTGCTGCATCTCTATTGATTCGAGCAGAGCTGGCGAAAAAAGGGGTTTATATAAGGCCTAAGTATCTCAATACGCATGCCAGTAGTTATCGTGCCGCAGCTATTGGGGAAGTGGTTGCATCTGGAGGGGTTAATAACACCCTGCAGCGCGAAGAGTCTGCATTGCGTGAAAGCTTGCGCGTACTTTATGAAACATCTGGATATGCTCCGCATCCTTTTGTGGCGAATCCGCGCGTGCCAGCCAATATCCGCAAAGCGGTGACCGATTCTTTTATTGCGCTTTCAGGTACCGAGGCGGGTGATAAGTTGCTTGAGGGGGTGCAAATTCCGTCCCCAGTGCGTTCGGATTATCAGCGTGACTACGCTCCTTTGGAGAGTCTAAACCTAGAGAAATTTGTGATCCTTGATGAAGGTTGATGAGAAAGGCAACTCACGAATTAGTACCCGAGCTTTATTCAGGGGAACCCTGCTCATCGGCTTGGGGACCTTAGCCCTCGTCATTGTTGCAATATCTTGGTTTGATCACCAGGCCAAAGAGATCAGAGTAGCAGGGCGAGAGTCAACCGCAAAGATGATGGCTGAGGGTGTGGCAATTGCCATACAAGATGACGTTATCTCTGAAAACTATGCGCAAATTGAAGGCCGTTTGCGACAGACCTTATCAGATCCGCAAGTTCTATCTATTCTTGTGGCTGATGAAGATGGTAAGGTCTTGTCGCATCTGCAAGTGGATCCCGCCACTAGAAATATCAAGCCGATCTACTCATCATCACGCGTGCAGGTTCCAACTCAATCCTCAGAGGTATTGACTGTAGGGGATGCCACAACTCAGTGGTTACAGCTAGTTGCGGGCGTACCAATTGGCTGGCTGCGCTTGGAGATTGTGGGTACTAAGGTAGATGACGCCTTAACCAACTTGAGAAAGCAGGTAACCATTTGGTTACTGTCGGCTTGCTTTGTATTGCTCCTTTCATTGAGTATGGTCCTTTGGAGAACGCGGGGCTTGATTAAGATGGAAGAAGCGGTTATCCAAGGAAGGACGGATGCCCTTAAAAAGGTTGCCCATCACGATAGTCTTACTGAACTTCCCAATCGATATCTTTTGCTGGATCGTCTTGGCCAAGCTATTGCCTCTAGCAATCGTAATCAGACTAGTTTTGCTCTATGCTTTATAGATCTTGATGGTTTCAAGCCGGTTAACGACGAACACGGCCATGATGCTGGCGACTTTGTACTAAGAGAGGTTGCTAGACGATTAACGGCTTGCGTACGTGAAAATGATACTGTTGCCCGCCTTGGTGGAGACGAGTTTGTATTGATCTTAGTTGATGTTGAAATAGCCTCTGGCATTCACACCACCTTAGAGCGTATTTTGGCAACTATCAAAAAGCCTATCGCCATACCTGAAGGGGTTGAGGTTGCTATTAGCTTGAGTATGGGCGTTACTGTTTTCCCTGATGACCTCAGCTCTCCCGATGATTTGTTAAATCACGCAGATGAAGCAATGTACGTAGCTAAAAACAAGGGCCCTGGCCAATACTTTTTTTATCAAAGTTAAGAGTTTGCTTATTTCATGCTTGTGGAATTAATGGCTCACCTTATCGGTGAACATTTTTCAGCTTAACCCGGTAGGTAGCAAATTACTGAAGTTAAGTCGTCACCCTTAAGGCTAAGGAGTTACTTAATTTCTTTTAAGTTCTGAAGTTTATTCAGTCTTAAATCCATCGCAAGTTCGTGAACAGATAATGCTGCAGTAGAAGATTTTTTAGCGGCATCTATCAACTCTTGATTATTGGTCAATAAAGCGGACTGTTCAGTTAGCTTGGTCGCCTCAACTGCAAGCTTGGCAAATTCTTCAACTTTAGCCGCTTCTTCCAATATTTCACTGGCAGATTTTGCTGTTAACAGCGATAGACTATTTAATCGATCGCTAACGATTACATATGCAGAGCGCAGATTGTCAATTTCTCGAGTCATTGACACAACACGATCTAGGAGCTCTTGGGAATAGTTATCCATGGCATTTTCTTAAATTGATAACGTAATCATACATCTTATATATATGAATTATTTATAATAAATATAATGATGAAATGCAGTAAATCTCGTAAGTGCCTGGCTTATAGCCAGAGGCTATTAGCTTTTAAGCTAATAAAATAATGAATATCGCCACCCCAAATACCGCGATGGTATTTGACTTAAATCAAATTATTCCTAAATGTGAGACTCAGACAGCAATAAGTTGCGCCACTATTTCCAGGGAAAAAGTGCAGAAGAAAATAGTTGCAATTAGCGGGAGAGCTATTCGTTTTTAATTATCTGCAAGTTGACCCGCCTTTAAAAGTCGGATGCAACTATCAACAACAGATGGGTCAAACAATATTCCACGCTGAGTTTCAATCTCTTTGAGAGCCACGTCCATTCCAAAGGCTGGTCGATATGGTCTGTGAGAGGAGATCGCTTCAAGGGCATCTGCCACAGCAAGAATGCGTGCCCCAATAATGATCTGCTCACCCTTGAGACCCTGCGGATATCCAGATCCATCATAACGTTCATGGTGCTGGTGAACCATTTCTGCTACCGGCCAAGGGAAGGGAATATCTTTGAGTATTTCATAACCTACTTGTGGGTGAATTTTGATCATATCCATCTCTATTTTTGAGAGCTTAGTAGGCTTAGTCAAAATTTCGATGGGTACTTGCATTTTTCCAATGTCATGTATGGAGGCCGCTAATTTAATGCCATTACATGTATCAGCATCTGAGCCCATCTCTTGTGCAATTGCTAAAGCAATTTTCGCAACGCGGTTTTGATGTCCTGCGGTGTAAGGATCTCTAGATTCGACGGTGGCTGCCAAAGCTGCAACTGATTTCACCATCACGTCAAAACGTTTTTCTCGCTCAAGAAGAGCCTCGTGCCCGAAGGAAAGTGTTTGCGCCAGCTCATCAAGTTTTGCTGCCTCATCCTCATCAAAGGCATTCGGCTCCATGCCGTAAATATTGAGCACTCCAAAAACAGTGCCGGAGTTATTTTTTAGGGGGAGCGCAATGCTGGACTGATAACCATGCTGAATGGCTGCATCTCGCCAAGGAAGCATATCTGGGTTTGTTAAGAAATTTTGATTAACAACTACTCGACCCTCTCTTGCTGCGGTTCCAGTTGGTCCATGACCAAGCGCATCATCTGCCCAAGTAATTCTGATGCTTTCCAAATAATGGTCTTCACAGCCAGCTGAAGTAATAGGTTTAATAGTCTTTGCTGGATCAGACTCTAGCCTACCAATCCAGGCCATTTTGTAGCCATGGTCGACAATAAAATTACAGACATCCTTAAACAGGGATGATTCATCAGTAGCAGAAATGATGGCCTTATTCGCGCTGCGTAAGAGTTGATATGCTCGATTTACTTTGTAGCTTTCCTTTTCCAGATCTTTAATGAAGCTCATATCTTGATAGAGAACTAGGATGCCGGTGATTTCGCCGCTATCACTACGGGTTGGTATTTTAGAAGTCAGAATCCAGCTTTTTCTATGTCCTGCGCGAGTAAGTCCTTGCTCAAATGAAAGCATGGGCTCGCCACTTTCCATCAGAGTGCGATCAGTTTGGAGATGGTATTCGGCTTCAGCAGTTGCCCACGGCATGTCAAATTCGGTTTTACCAACCACCTCTGTAGGGCTCTTGAAGCCGGCATCTTCTGCGAAGGCTTGGTTACAAGCAATAAAACGAGAGTCTTTGTCTTTCCAAAATATCCGTAGTTGAAACGAATCAACAATGTGATCCAACAATTCTTGATTGTTATCTAAACGATCTATTAAGTCTGACATTGTTTTCTACTCCGCCTGAATATAGGCTATCTATCTACTCTCTTCATTTATAAACCCAACTGGGTTTGCTTGCAATGAGGATTGGGATGAATCTGTGGAGATGTTGTGCCAGCTTATCGATATTTTGAAAAGCCCACTATCCATTCTGATGCAGCCCACCTAGTCTTGCTGGATAATGAAGCGATTCCGCATAAATTTGAGTAAAAAAGATGTATCCCCAAGAAGTGATATCCCAGCAGGATTCCAGTCAAATAGGCTTTGAGAAAAAGCGACTAGCTGTTGCCCCGATGATGGAGTGGACCGACCGTCATTGTCGTTCCTTCCATCGCACGCTCACCAAAGAAGCTGTGCTCTACACGGAGATGGTCACAACGGGTGCGCTGATACATGGTGATGTTCCGCGTCACTTAGATTATTCCCAGGATCAACATCCAGTCGTATTGCAATTAGGTGGCTCAGAGCCCTCTGATTTAGCCAAAGCTGCGGAGTTGGCTCAGCAGTGGGGCTATGACGAAATTGATCTCAATTGTGGTTGCCCATCAGAGCGAGTTCAACGTGGTGCTTTTGGCGCATGCCTGATGGCAGAACCCAAACTTGTTGCTGATTGTGTCAAGGCTATGAAGAGAGCTGTGGATACGCCAATCACTGTGAAGCATCGTCTTGGCTTGGATAATATGGACGCCGCTCATTCAGAGCAGGACTACCAGTTTGCACTGAACTTTATTCTGTCGGTTGCAGATGCTGGCGCAAGCCAAGTCACGATTCATGCGCGCAATGCGGTGCTCAAAGGTTTATCTCCAAAAGAAAATCGCAGCAAACCACCGTTACGTTATGAGGTGGCTGCAAAGCTACGCCTGGATGCGCAAAAGCAATTTCCGGGTCTGAAGGTTCTCCTCAATGGTGGTCTAGAAAGTAATGAGCAAATTGCCGGTCATTGGGATGATTTTGATGGATTTATGGTGGGTAGGGCGGCTTACCATTTCCCGGCCATGTTGTTAGGTTGGGATGATTTAATCAATACGGATGGTGAGGCTGCTGGATATCTTTTTAGCGAGACCGAATGGCATCGCATTCAAATTGCACTAGTGAAACAGGTGCAAGCTTGGTTTGATGAGTGTCAGGCCAAAGGCAAGCCTTTTTATATCGGCGCATTTACCCGTCATATTTTGGGCTTGGCACACGGTAGGGCGGGCTCTCGCTATTGGCGTCAGCGCCTCTCGGATCACCATGCCTTGGCCAAGGTTCAGAGTAAAGCGGCTATTGTGGATTTCTTCATAGACGCCAGCCTAACCCTAGGGGATTGGGCCGCATTTGAGTTTGAGTCAGCCTAAACCCATTTTCTAGGGCTTTTTTGACAGGGTTTTGGCTCAAAAGCTATAATCTTAGATCTTCAGTGGCGGACGTAGCTCAGTTGGTAGAGTCCCAGATTGTGATTCTGGTTGTCGCGGGTTCGAGCCCCGTCGTTCGCCCCACCAAGATATTAGTGTTTCTAGAGCTCCCAATTTGTGTTGAGGGGCTTTTTCATTTTTAAGGCTCTTCACTTTTACTTTTAGATCCATAATGAACTTATGAATGTTGACGTTAAAAGTTTTAAAGCTTCACCAACCTCCGAAACTAATTTAGAGCTAGATAAGCGAAGTTGGGCTTTGTCCGCCCTGTCGGAGGCCGCTGCCGCATTGGCGCGTGCAGACTCGGTTGATCTATTGGTGCAAGAGGTGTGTGCAGCAATTGCTGCACAGGGACCTTACATATTGGCTTGGGTTGGTAGAGCCGAGAATGATGAAAATAAAACAGTAAAAGTGATTGGCGCCTATGGCTCTGCTACTGACTACGTTAAAGATATAGCGGTGAGTTGGTCAGAGTTCCAGGCAAGCGGTCTTGGCCCTGGTGGTACTTGTATACGCACTGGAATTTCTAGTGTGGTGATGGATTCGGAATTGGATGAGGGGTTTTCTGCATGGCGAGTCCGTGCGCGTGACTACGGAATTCGGTCTGCAGTAGGCTGCCCCATCCCCGATGGAGATGGTCATCCATACGGCGTGTTGTTAGTGTATTCAAAAGTGCCGAATGCGTTTGGAGCTTCTGAGGTGCAACTTTTTGAGGCTTTGGCGAAAGAAATTGGATTTGGTATGAGATCTATCGATCGTCAGCAGCGACTAGATGATCAGATCCATGAAAAGCAAGTAGCTCAAGAACATTTATCTAGTGCCTTAATGGCAACGATTGAAGCGATGGGTAAAACCATGGAGTGGCGTGATCCATATACCTCGGGGCATCAAAAGAGGGTTGCAGTACTTTCGATGGCTATCGCACAAAAACTTGGATGGGATCGGGATCAAATTCAACCTCTATATATGGCTGCAATGGTCCACGATATTGGCAAGGTTGCCGTTCCGTCAGAAATTTTGACAAAACCTACCCATCTCACAACGCTTGAAATGCAATTGGTTCAGGGGCATGTAGAGTCTGGCTATCAAATACTGAAAGACATTCCTTTCCCTTGGCCAATAGCTGAAATGGTGCGTCAACATCATGAGCGCTTGGATGGTAGCGGTTATCCAAGAGGCCTCAAGGGTGATGAAATTTGTCCAGAGGCAAAAATTCTAGCGGTTGCCGATACTATTGAGGCGATGGCCACTCACCGTCCTTATCGCCCTGCGCGAGGCTTGCAAGTTGCAATTGATGAGATTAAGTCAGAGTCAGGCACTAAGTTAGATGAAAAAGTAGTCGATGCTGCTTTACAGCTTATGCAAGCTGGTGAGTTGGAGCCCTTGTTGCAATCCGAGCCATTTAAAAGCTAATTTCAGTCGCACACCAAGTGGTTCACACCCCCATATCAATCGCGTTACTTTAAGAGAGTGGTATGTGTTCGATAGAGGGGTGACCCTTGACCGGTATAAGCAAGCGTTGTACTGCCGGAGATGGTGATGGTGCTGGCTACTAAATCACCAACAGTAAAAGTTGATCCTGATGGGCTCAATATCAGGTTGCCATTTGGAACATAAAAGGTTCCAGATAGCTCATAGGTGGAGCCTCCGCTTCCGGAGATATTGGCTGTACTCGTGTTCCCTGTTCTTTGCCAGTACAAGATACCCCTTAAATTTCCGGCAATGGGAGATTTGAGATCAATGTTGCCGTTATTTCCAGAGGTAGTGATGGCGCCATCGTAGCCATAAATCGTCACCCCTGTGCCTCGAATATTGGAGCTATTCCCACCACTAAAAGTGATCCCAGGATACTTGCTCTTAACACCTTTGCGAATAACATAGGTGCCAGATAAATTTAAAGAGCAGCCATTTGCTGGGTTAATGATCAGACCGCAGTAGGTGCCAGATGCCAAAGTGGCAGAGCAGGTATTGAAGGTGACATCCGTATTGGCAGACGTGCAACTTCCCACTGACGGTGCAATCAATCCAGCATAGGGATCTGTAGTTGCCGGTTGATAGGTCTTAATTGCTGGCGCAGTAATAATCCCATCAATACCGCCACTAGTTATAACCCCAACAGTACTAGATACAGATGCATTGGATCGAACATAGATTGAGTTAGCGCTCGTAGAGTTTGAGGCGATTAAGCAATTGGCGGAAGTGGATTGACTCGCAGAAAAACTGACATTGGTGCCAGTAGACTTTAAGCCTAGAACACACGGAATGGTATTGGCACTACCAGGCCCAGTGCCAGCAATGCTTGAGGCGCTCAAACTGAGGCTATTGATATCGAATGCTTTTAAAAAGAAGGGCGTCCAAGTTGTTGTAGCGCTTGCCTTAACGCAAGTATTTTGACCAAAGGTAGGGCAGGTAGTGGGAACCTCAGTAACGATAGAAAAATTATCTGGATTAACGCTACCAATCACAGTGGGATTGCTTGAGGCGGTATCTCCATTTTGGCAAGACCCTGGCGTGCGGTAATTAAATGAGCCACAAGATAATGCTGCTGCATCTGCAGCATTTTGTAGTTGAGTACGCTTCACGAAGAGCCACCCAATATCTACCGCCAGCGATAGTAATGCTAGCAACAGTACGATGAGCATTGCAAACCAAATGACTACCGCACCACGCTCAGATTGATTAGCTTCTCTACTCATAATTCATTTTGGATATGGCCACTAGATTAAAGTTACCAAACGCAATAGTGCCAATTCCAGAATAAGGGTAGGTGGTTGTAACAGTTACTGTACTGCCAGGAGTTCCGCCTCCAGTAGCGGTAGTGCTTGGTAGATTTGTACTGGCATAACTAATAAGCAGAGTGCTTGCAAAATTATTTGCCACTCCGCAGGGGGTTGTTGGTGTTGTACCTGTGCCGCTGCAACTCCAGGCAAGACCACCAGGATTATTATCGGAAATAATCCCCCACCTAGCACCCTCTCTACTCGCATTGGTGATGATGATGTAGTCATACATCACAAGGCCAGCCTCAATCGTGGCAATAAAAATCAACATGAGTACCGGCAGAATTAATGCGAATTCGACGGCAACGATGCCACTCTCAGAATTTTCTTTATGAGATTGTTTTTTGTGTAATTTAGACCGAGCGAGCGAATACAAGTTAGTCATTTTTTAAGTGTATCGCGAGCGGGAATGAAGTTGAGAATTATTCTGCTTAAGCTTAATTGTTTAATTTGACATTTGTCTTATTTTGGCAATTTCATATTGTTTTAATATATATTAGAGTTACAATTGTTGTAACAATTTGAATTAATTGAATTTTTTGATTAGGAGCCGCAATGCTAGATAAGAAGAAATTGCTTAATCGATTGGGTGATGAGAGGGGTATTGCAGTCATTGAATATGTCCTACTTTTGTCTCTAGTTGTTGTGGCTGTATATGCAGCATTGACTTGGACGGGTCTCGGAACTGCACTACAAGCGGTCATTACTGAACTTATTGGCAAAATTAGCAGGACTCCATAATCATGTTTAAAAACAAACCAACACATCAAGTTGATGGCGAGAGTGGTATTGCCGTTATTGAATACGTTTTACTGCTATCTATAGTCGTAATAGCCGTGTATGCTGCACTTACATGGACTGATCTTAAGGTCGCCTTACAAGCAGTCATCACTGAGTTGATTGATAAGATCAATCGCTAGGACCCATCACTAGTTACTATTTTGATAGAGCCGCGCACCCTTTGGCTTTTAGCCATCTCCACAATAGTGGGGGTTGCTACAGTAGTGGTATCTGCTTTATGGTTGCGCTCTCACAATGCCAGCGAACTAGTTCAGGTTGTCGTTGCGTTAGAGGAAATCGAGGCGGGCGTTAAGTTGCGCCCTGAGTATCTCAAAATGACCGACTGGCCTAAGGCCAGCCTTCCCCATGGAGCCGAGCGCTCCGTCGATAAATTGCTTGAAAGAGTAACGCATACCAAGATTGCGGCCAATGAGCTTGTGCTTGAGCGCATGCTTTTGCCGATTGGCGCAACAGGCAATCTTGCGGCAGTAATTGCGCCGGGTATGAGAGCCGTAACTGTTCCAGTCAATGAGGTTGCAGGTGTAGCAGGATTTGTATTTCCTGGAAATTATGTTGATGTTCTGCTCAATACCAAAGATGACTCTGGTCAGTCCACCTCTAGAATTGTTCTTGAGCGTGTATTAGTGTTAGCGGCCGACCAAGAGCGGTCTATCAAGGATGAGTCTCGTGGCAGGGTGGTGAAAGCAGTTACTTTGCAAGTGACGCCTAGCGAGGCCGAACGAATTGACTTAGCTCGCTCAGTTGGGCACCTGTCTTTAGCGCTGAGAAGTCAGGAAGATGGCTTGGCTGGGGCTGCTGGTGCTACTGGAGTGGGCGCAAAGCAGGGAGAATTTACTGGCACTACTAAAGCCCCTAAGGCGGCGCCTGTATCCGGTATTGAAGTAATTCGTGGCACGAAACGCAGTGTTGCATCGGAATAGAAAAATGATCCATTCCATCAGAAACTGTATTGCTAAGCCTTACTATGTTTTTATAGCGCTGGGATTGAGTACTTGCTTGCTAGCCTCCTATTTATTAGTGTCGAGCCATGCTTTGGCACAAGCTCCGGTCTCAAAAGAGACCAAGTCTGCCGCCAAATATCCACCCTTAAATATTGTGGTGGGCAAATCTCGCTTATTTAAATTTCGCTCTCCAGTAAGCAAGGTTTCAGTTGGTGATCCTGCGATTGCGGATGTCATGATTGTGAATCCTCAAGAGCTTTATATCTTAGGAAAAAAAGCTGGCACTACTAATGTCATGGCATGGCACGCAAATGATGAGATGACCGTGCTGGATTTGACAATTGGAGTCGACACCACCTCGGTTCAAGCTTTGCTGGCGAAATTACTACCCACCGAAAAAGGGATTCGCGTTAGCGCTGCTGGTGAATCACTCATATTAAGTGGCACGGTAAGCGATGCTTTTAAAGTTCAGCAGGCTGTTCAAATTGCAGAAGAATTCAGTAGTAAAAAAGTAATGAATATGCTGACTACACAGCATCTTCCACAGGTCTTGATTGAAGTAAAAATTGCTGAAGTCAAAAAAGAAGTTTTAGATACCTTAGGGGTGAACGTCAGCGGCACTGATTTTGCCTTTGCAGCGATTGGTGGAGCAGCATTGGGCGCAACAGCCCCTGTTGCCGGCATGAGTCCCAATGCGGCAGGGCGATTTGGCTCAACAAATGCCTGGCTTCAAGCTCAAATGGCAACGGGTGCCATTACCTTGTTGGCTGAACCAAACATCATGGCTATTAGCGGTCAAGAAGGCAAATTCCTGGCTGGTGGAAAAGTCTTCTTACCCATTACGCAATCCAATGCGGTAGGTGGTAGCCCAGTGATTACATTACAAGAGCAACCTTACGGCGTCGGTATTAAATTTACCCCAACTGTATTGGATGGTGGGCGGATTAACCTGAAGGTACAACCAGAGGTTTCTGAAGTCAGTAGTCAAGGTATACCTGTTGTATCTGGCAACTCAACAACCATTCTGCCAACTATTCTCACTAGACAGGCATCTACGACTGTGCAACTTTATGATGGACAAAGTTTTGCGATTGGGGGGTTAATTAAGAGCAATGTTACCGAAGTCATTAGTGCATTTCCGGGGCTTGCCAGTATTCCAATTATTGGGGCTCTGTTTAGAAGTAGCTCTTTCAACTCTGGTCGCACCGAGCTCTTGATTATTGTTACCCCAAGAATTGTTCAGCCTTTGAGCGATAAGCCGCAATTACCAACTGATAAATTCCGCCAACCCTCTCCTTCAGAATTTTTCTTGGAGGGTAAGATGGAAGCCTCACCCCCGGAGAGTGGCAAAACATCGAATGGGGAGGCGAAATAATGCAACACTTGTTACCCACTGGCATGAAATATATTGCATTAGGAGCGCTTAGTTTTTTATTGACTGCTTGTCAGTCTTATTGGTACGCTGATCCAGACTTTGGTAGCACGGTAAACAATGCCGTGCGGGCGCAGACGGCAAATCCGAACGCTCCTCAGCCACCAGCGAAAGGTTCTGCAAGCGGGCTTGATGGCGTCAGTGCGAAAAAAGGGGTCGATAACTATCAAGGTAGTTTTGATGCCAAACCAACAGATGGCGATAAAGGTTCATTGATTCAAATGAATATTGGCAGCCCATCAGGGTCTAGATAGGTTTTCAAGCACAATGAAAATTGTTGTTATCGCCAGCAATCCCGAGATCTTGCATCAGATCCAATCACTGCTTGAAAGAAATCCAGGTTCGGATCAATTTATATTCCTGCAGCGACATGGTAAGCAGATAGGTCTAGACAGAATTGATCTGTTCTCGACAAATGTATTGATTCTGGATTCGGATTCGATTAATCCTGAGGATATGAAGACGATCGCGGCGTGCACAAGAGAGCACATTAACCCCGCCATCCTGTATCTATGCGCTAATCATAGCGAGCAGCAACTACTTGAATTAATGCGTGCAGGCGTGAGTGAGGTAATTCATCTGCCTTTGGCCGAACATGAATTACATGAGGCCGTGGAGCGAGTTCGCGCAAGAAATTACATCTCTGCATCCTATCGCCCCCGGGGAAAAATTGTCAGCTTTATGTCCTGTAAGGGTGGTGCGGGCGCTACTTTTCTGGCGACCAATTTGGGTTACGCATTGGCAACGGAATGTCGTCAAAAAGTGTTATTCATTGACTTGCATATGCAGTATGGCGACGCTTCCTTTTATCTGTCGTCTACTGTATCGCATCACACATTGGCAGACATTATTAAGCAATCAGGATTGGACTCTTCTGCCATTGCCTCTGCCGCAATGCAAGTTGCACCCGATTTTTATCTGCTTCAGGCTCCTGAGAGCCCTGAAAAAGCTGCGGGAATACAGATTCAGCATGTTGATAACTTGCTCACTGTTGCCATTCAAGAATTTGACTTTGTAATTGTCGATCTACCACATGCTTTAGATGCTATTTCAATGAAGGTCTTGGATCGATCTGAGCGCGTCTTTCCAGTAATGCAGCCAATGGTTCCGTATATGCGAGCTATGAGTAACACCCTGCATTTATTTGGCATGTTGGGATACGAGTCCCATAAGATCAATGTATTACTCAATCGCATGGAGGAAAATTTATCCATCTCTATGAATACGATTGAGGATGCTATTCAGAAGAAGGTTGATCGCGTGATACCGAATGACTTCTTGCATGCAGCAGATTCTGTTAATAACGGTGTTCCCATTTTGAAGGTTGCCCCGCAAAGCGGTATTTGCATTAGCTTGCTAGAAATTGCCAAGGACTTAAGTGGGGTGACGTCCCATGCTAAAGAAAAATCTTTTTTTGAAAAATTATTCAATTAAGCAGTCGAAATAGATTCATCCAAATTTAAAGCGGAACCAAAATGTCCCTGAGAGAAACAATCCAAGATTCGGGCGGGCTTCATGCGGGTGATACTGCTAGGCAGCGGGACCATGGGATTGGTGATGGCGCATACGCTAGCAATCCCTTAAAAAGACTGTTGCATGCCCGTCTTCTTGAGGTGTTGGACTTAGTCGCTATTCAGGGGATGTCCCCGGAGCAATTAAAAGCCCATCTGAAATCCTCAATTGCGGACATCATTGCGCAAGAGAAAATGCTCATTAGTGAGCAAGATTTAGCCCATTTAGTTTTCGATATTCAGAATGAAGTCATTGGCTTGGGACCGTTAGAGCCTCTTTTAGCGGATCCCACGATTTCGGATGTTTTGGTGAATAACTACAAAACCATTTTTGTCGAGCGCAAGGGGCGCCTGGAAAAGGCCAACATTCAGTTTGATGATGATGCTCATCTGCTAAAAATTATTGAAAAAATTGTTTCACAGGTAGGTCGTCGCATTGATGAATCTAGCCCCATGGTTGATGCTCGCTTACCGGATGGGTCGCGCGTCAATGCCATCATTCCTCCCTTAGCTTTGGATGGCCCCGCACTCTCTATCAGGCGCTTCTCCCAGATTCCATTGACTATGGCGAATTTGGTTGAGTACGGTAGCTTGACTGAGGAAATGGCGTTGATTATTTCCGCTTTAGTTAAAGCTAAAACCAATATATTGGTATCGGGCGGCACTGGAAGCGGTAAGACAACTTTGCTCAACATCATGTCTAGTTTTATTCCGAGCAATGAACGCATTATTACGATTGAAGATGCTGCTGAATTGCGACTACAACAGCCGCATGTGGTTCGCCTTGAGACACGCCCAGCCAATTTGGAGGGGAAGGGTGGCATTACTCAGCGTGATTTGCTGCGCAATACTTTGCGCATGCGGCCTGATCGGATTGTGATTGGTGAGGTCCGCGGCGCTGAGGTGCTCGATATGCTTCAGGCCATGAACACAGGTCATGAGGGCTCCTTAACCACGATTCATGCCAATACAGCACGAGATTCATTAACTCGTTTAGAGAATATGGTGGGTATGGCAGGGATAGCGGTTGAGCAAAAAGCATTGCGACAACAAATTGTTGCCGCCATTACCGTGATTGTTCAGTCCGCCCGCTTAAGCGATGGACGCCGTAAGGTGACGAGCATTCAAGAGATCACTGGAATGGAGGGGGATATGGTCACCCTTCAGGAAATCTTTAAATTCGAGCAAACTGGCGTTGCTCCAGATGGCACGGTTCTTGGGAGATTTCGGGCGACTGGTATTCGTCCGCGATTTGCAGATCGTTTAATCGCGAGAGGTGCCCCATTAGCCGATTACTTGTTCGACCCTGACCGTGTAAAAGAATAATTCGGTGGATATTGTCTGGCTCGCCCTAGTTTTGGTGGGACTTGCCTCCCTAGCTGGAGTGATGTGGTCTTTATATCGTATTTGGGTAGAGCATTTCAGTGAGCACAGCCGATTATTTGGCAGGCGCCTCCAGGCTATTGGTGAAATAGCCAGCTCGGGCAGGGTGGCTGCCATGCAAGTGCGCAAATTCAGTGAGTCTGAGTGGTTCAATCACTGGCTAATCGAAAAGCCGCTGTCCCATCAGATCGACCAGCAATTATTAAAAGCGGGCTTAAGTCAGACTGTCAGCGACTTTCTTCTGATTACAGGTATGTCGGGCTGCCTTGGCCTCATTCTTGGATATTGGCAGTCTGGCCTCCTGATTGGTGCGTTCTGTTTGATTGCTGGGCTGATCTTGCCTTATGGAATTCTTGGGGTGATTGTGAGTCGGCGCCAAACCAAGTTAGAGGAGCAATTGCCTGAAGTTTTTGATTTTATTGCTCGCTCGATGCAAGCTGGGCATGCTTTTAATGCCGCCTTACAAATGGCTGCGACAGAGGCGCCAGAGCCAGTAGCAACGGAATTTAAGTTGGCATTCAATCAGGTGAATCTAGGAATGCCAATCCAAAAAGCATTATCTGAGTTGGCACAACGAGTCGATTGCGCTGATATGCGATATTTTGCGATTGCCGTCATGATTAATCGCGAGGTTGGTGGAGATCTATCTGGGTTGTTGCGCAATGTTTCTGAATTGATTCGGGAGCGAATTAAGTTGCGGATGGCAATCTATGCGATGACTGCCGAAGGAAGGTTCTCCGCTTGGATTTTGGGATTGCTTCCGCTTGCATTGGCTGGACTTTTATATGCAATGAACCCCGAGTTCATAGCCCCGTTGTGGCGCGAAGAGTCTGGTCGACGGCTGGTGACGTATGCATTCTTACTCATGATGTTTGGGATCTTTTGGATGTCAAGATTGACGAAGGTAAGAGTATGAGTATGGATCTTGGCACCCTATTGATTCTGGGCCTTATCTTTATGCTGAGCCTATTGGGCACTTATTTTTTGGGTGACTACCTGCTCAATATTCAACTTAGGAAACGTTTGGAGATTATTAAAGATGTTAACTATGATGAAATTCATCCCTTAGTTTCCAATTCTGAGCAGCTTGCGCGGGTGGTGCTAGAGCGCCTGGTAGGTTTTTCTATGGAGGATGACAAATGGGAGTCATCTGAAATACGCACCAGATTTCTCAATGCTGGCTATCGAAGCCATGTGATTATTTTGCTTTATTTTGGTGGCAAAACCATCCTTACCTTATTGCTCCCAATGTTGTATTTGCTAGATGTCCTCCTTTTTTCTAGCTTCACGAATGGCGCGCAAATTGCCATGGTCGCTGTAGCCTTAGCTTGTATTGGGTTTTATTTACCCAACGTGTTATTGGCGCTAAAAATAAGATTCCGTAAGCGGGAGATATTTGAAAACTTTCCAGATGCTCTGGATCTAATTAGGGTGTGCGTTAGCGCCGGATTAGGCTTGGATGCCGCAATCGCCAAAGTTGGCGAGGAACTAGCGATTACTAGCAAGGCGTTGGCCGAAGAGTTTCATCTTTTAAGTTTAGAGTTGCGTGCTGGCGCAACTCGGGACCACGCATTACGAAATCTTGCCACTCGAACAGGTGTGGAAGATATCAATGCCCTCGTAGGCATGTTGATTCAAGCGGAGAAGTTTGGCACTAGTGTGAATGACTCTCTAAAAGTGCATGCCGAGAGTTTACGAAGTAAGCGACAGATTCGGGCTCAAGAAGAGGCTGCAAAAATTCCTGTGAAATTAACTGTGCCAATGATTCTTTGCATTCTGCCGGCAGTCTTTGTAGTGGTGCTTGGGCCTGCGGTTCTAGGAATGATTAAAAACTTCTCTAAAGCGTTTGGATAGGCCCTAGCTCCGGAGTCCATAAGACTACGCAATTTCTGCCAGAGTTTTTGGCCTTGTACATCGCCAAGTCTGATTGGCGAATATATTCTTGTAGTCTGTTTTGCGATTTCTGAAGATCAAATTCGTGGGGGTTGTAGACCGCAATACCAATACTGATGGTGATTTTTACTTCTTTCTCATCCGCATAAGCACAGGTTGATTGTTCCACAGCCTTGCGAATTCTTTCCGCTGTCACAGATGCTTGTTCGGTAGATGTGTCTGGCAATATGACCAGAAATTCTTCACCCCCAAAACGCCCTATGGAGTCAATTTCACGAACGGATCGTTGGAGGTTGGAGATTAAATTTTGAAGAACGACATCTCCGACAAGATGCCCGTATTGATCATTAACGAATTTAAAGTGATCAATATCGATCATGAGCACGGCTACCGGTTGGAGATTGCGATGAGCGCGCTGAAATTCTTGTTCAAGATGGGACATGATTCCCGCGCGGTTAAGTGCGCCTGTTAGGGGGTCTGTTTGGGTGAGCCCCTCTAATACCGTTTTTTGTTTTTCTAGATCGATAAAGATATTTTTGAGGCCATACATAGCAATCGCCATACCAATGGATATTGCCACTGTAAGACTGGCCTCAAGTGGGCTGCTGATCTCTGTCTGAGTGTGGCTTGTCAAAGTAACAACACGCCTCAGTAACATCACCCCTAAAACAGTGCTCATGACGATCCAGGAGTAACGAAAGCGCCCTGAATTCTTATAGGCTGATATTGCGATGGCAATACTGATAGATTGCGCGAAGAGCGCTATTGCATAGCAATAGATTTCGTATGAGAGATTGCTTGCCATGGGTTACCTAGATATATTCCACCAATAGACCCATCTTATTCTAAGAGTGCTCAATATTCCCCAGACAGGGATAATTTACTTAAATAGCCCTAAATGCAGGAAATTACTGCTATTTTCCTAGTAGAAATCTACTAAAAAAGAATATAAAATTTAGAATCTTGCTACCATTGGTTATATGTCCAAAGTTAGGTCTAATAGAG
>ERZ650301.25-NODE-25-length-29331-cov-7.189712_pt1 | contig 29331 bp, 47 predicted proteins | sample MGYA00376237_ERZ650301 | MGnify/ENA primary metagenome ERZ650301 (study PRJEB26733, sample SAMN07839255) | wastewater metagenome | biome: small river; feature: stream; material: water | place: USA: North Carolina | collected 2016-04-05 ...
AGCCGGATATTGACGTTGATCTTGAAGAACCTAAGTTATGTGCACTCGTAAAACCTGCACTTGACCCTAAACCTAAAAAGCCTTATAATTAATACTTTCGCACAACTACAACTTAATAAATATGCACAAACAAAACGAAATCGACTATACTACAGTATTTGGGCCACAAGTTACTTTAACAGATGCACAAAAAGAACAATTACGTGCAGACGCTAATGACATTCTAGACCGTGCTATTAAAGCTGAAAAAGAATATTATGGTAAAGCACTAAAGTTCGATACAGACAAACTACCACTAAACTTGCTTAGTACTGAAGCAATGAACCAAACAGCCGCTGTGCTGAAATTTGGTGCACAAAAGTACGCAGAACACAATTGGCGCAAAGGCTTTGCCTGGAGCCGACCCTTAGCCGCAGCAATGCGACATCTTACAGCATTTAATGATGGTGAGGATAAAGACCCAGAATCTGGTCTATCTCATCTGGCTCACGCAGCCTGCTGTATTATGTTCCTCCTTGAATTTGAGAAAACTCATCAACACTTAGATGACCGATACAAACCAGACGTACCGCAGGTTAGCCAAAAGCCTGAACAAGACCAGAAAAACCCTTACACAGGTCTGTAAAGAATTAGATATAGATATTGACGATGTTGATGACTTTATGTTAGAGCAACACGTTCAAGAATGTTCACATTGTGGAATCTGGGGCACAGACCACCGACAAGATTCCGATAGTTTTGCCGTATGTAAATTATGTTTTAGTTTAGTAGGCGGATAAATATTCATTTGATTTAAGTTGCTATTCTTGATATAATATAGGCTATGAATATATTTTATCTCGACCGAAACATTACAAAATGCGCTCAAGCTCACTGTGATAAGCACGTCAACAAAATGATACTAGAAGGCGCACAGCTATTAGCCAGTGCTCACCATTTGACAAACCCAGAAGCATCGACGATTCCCAATATGTATCGTTTGACGCACAAGAATCATCCTGATGCTATCTGGGTTCGGTCTTCTATTAATCATTATCTTTATTTGATGGACTTAATGGAGGCACTTAATGAAGAAGCACAATATAGATACGCACACAATAAAACTCATGTGTCACTCGCTAAGGTATGGGATTGGCCATACCCGGTTCTGCCAGATGTTCGGTTTACCGAACCTCCAAAGTGCGTACATGACGACTGGAAACAAGTCCCAGATACTGTTGAAGCATATCGTAGCTACTATAAGCGAGACAAAGCCGACATAGTTGGCTGGACTAAACGTGAACCACCGGAGTGGTATTATGCCATACAGTAACAGTTACCTAAACTCAAACAAAATGAATCCCAACAATCCAAACTTACGCGAATTTGCCGCAGGAACTAAAAATGCTGCTATCTTTGAAACTACAGCCCCTTATGCTAACAAGTATCAAGGCCCTAATGACCGTTGGTTATTTGTGTGTAGTGCTGGCCTCTTGCGCTCCCCAACCGGTGCCGCTCTAGCCATTGCACACGGTATCAATGCCCGTAGCTGTGGTTCTAACTTCAACTACGCATTGATTCCTTGCTCGGCTAATTTGATTAACTGGGCTGACAAGATTGTATTTGTTAATGCAGAAAACTTGTGGCAGCTAGAAGACAACTTCTTGGGTCACAGCGATTTGCTGAATCAGATTGAACGCAAGAAGATTGTGCTGAACATTCCAGACAACTTTGAGTACATGGACCCTCAACTGGTGAAGATGTACGAACAAGAACTGTTCGAGCCTTATGGCCCAGTAACAATGTAATACAGGCCGCCCGTGGTCTAACGGATAAGACAAGGGTCTTCTACACCCTTAGATGTGGGTTCGATTCCTGCCGGGCGGGCCAATAAATTTGATCTTGATTAATTGCCTGAATCAGCTTATAATATAGGCTGATTTGGAGAATTAATATGAATAACACAGTATATGTTGTAACCGGACTAGAATTAGGTTGGGATTGCGTTGTTGGCGTTTTTCAAGGAGTTGATTTCAATGAATTGAGCAAGTGTTTTCCTTCACCAGAATATATTATCAGTGAAACAACCATTGATACTAATTTAGATACTTGGAGGGAATATGAGTAATTATACACCAGACGTTTGGGTTGTGCTAGAATTTGACCACCCAGACCTAGAAACACCACTTCGCAAAGTATTTGCAGGCTGGTATGGTGGATTTACAGGGTCAAATAGCTGGAAGCTCAATTCGGGCATTACTAATGTTCGCATTGATGATGAAGGTCATTATGAGTTTGACGGCTATAGTGGAAGTACCTACCACTGCCACTTCAACAACTATCACATGAGTTCACTAATGCAAGACGTACTTGCACAATGGCTAAAACAAGCTGATGAACGCGGTGATACAACGATCAGAATTTTGAGTATTGACGAGATTGTAAAAACTTGATATAATATAGGCTGATTTGGAGATATTATGGCAGGCTATTCACGCGATTTCTTAATTGATGCTTTTATGAGTCGTTATATCAAGTCTACTTTGATTACAATCGAAGAACTTGTACGACTAGAACAAATGGCAAATGATCTTTATGATCGAGTAGGTCGCGATAGCTTTCGTAGTTATGCTAGCTTAGATGCTGATGCAATTCGGGTCTATAAAAACAGTCTTGATTGATCGTGGTCGATACTGTATAATTGTTCTTTAAATGATAAAATAGATTGTGGCGTGGCCAGCGGCTATGGGACAAGGGTATAGACTGTGGCTCCGGTGAATGCCACCTATACAGGCCTCCATGGTGTCGTAGTAACACAATCTTTATGGCTCCCGCAAGGGAGACCATATATTAGTGTAATTGACGGGTAGCTACCTGGGCGGAAATCCAGGCTGTTATTCGGTGGTTTTGACGGACTGCGAAAAGCCATGCGTCAACATGGTAATATTGATTATGCTAATATATGGGACGGTAGCTTAGATGGTTAAAGCGCAAATCCGGACTACATACCCTTTGAACGTGGATAATCTGACCCTGACTCCGCAAGAGTACATTCATATTACAGTTCAGCCTGAGTTCGAATACATGGCCACGGGTTGTAGAATTTTAGAGACGCAGGTTCGAGCCCTGCCTGTCCCACCATATTTAAACTTATTATAGTTTGTAAAACCAACGAGTGCTAATCCTCGCGCAGACTTTTAGTCTAGTGTCATTGCGTGCCGGTAGTTGGGCTTTAGTAAGTTTAAATATGGGATTAAAAATTCTTACTTGTTTTTGTTTTGCAAATCAAGTATAATTACTATTCTTTCAAACAAGGACAACCATGCGAGTTTTTACGAAATTAGACGGTAAGCTGGCTTGCTGGCAGATTGAAGGCAGTGGCTATGCTGATGCTATCAAAATGGTTCGTGATGAACTTGGTGTCGGTCATAAAGGCGCTATCTTAGCCCTTGTAAAATATTGACTTGATTGTCCAGCTTAATTGCTGTATAATTAAATCTTATTCAGTAGAAGTTCCGACACTAACATAGGGCTTCACTGATAGACCAGAACAATGCGAGCCGCAGTAGCCAATTAGTGGAACACTGTTAACACAGTGGGTACAGATGGTGAGACAGAAGCACTGGTTGGACCCCCGGATTTGCAGCTCCGGGCTAACAAAAAGCCCCTATTTCTAAGCCTGCGTTTACCGACAGCTTTATATCGGAAAGATTTCGCACTACTCTAAAAAGTGTTATCTCGGTGTAGTGAAATGGCATCACCCGTGCTTTGGGAGCATGAAGCGCAAGTTCGATTCTTGCCATCGAGACCATATTGTTATAGATTTTGCTAGACGTCCAATTTAGTTGTGGCGCATTACAAGTTTGAGACACATTAGTCCTAGGAACCTAGTGTGGTATGACTTGAGTTCTAGTATAGGTCTGCGTCATGAACAGAGTAAGCTAGAACCACAGACTTAGCGGTCTGGGTAGTAAACAAAGTCTATAACAATATGTAAATTATGCGTTGGTGGTGGAATGGTATACACGCTGGTCTTAGAAGCCAGTGCCGAAAGGATTGAGAGTTCGAGTCTCTCTCGACGCACCAAGATTTGGGGATGTAGCACAACTGGTAGTGCACCTGCTTTGCAAGCAGACTGTTGAGAGTTCGAGTCTCTTCTTCTCCACCAAGTTAACAACACTCAACGGACTGTAGGATGGCATTCAGTCTCCCCGCCAGCGTGGGATGCGAGTGGCAAGCATAACTGGTTAATGTTATGCTTGTGTTATTTAATTTTAGAGATTATTATGAAAACACGAAAACCTCGGAATCACGTTGCCTTAGCTTTATCAAAGCGTGGCGGCAGTGGTTCACATAAGAAAAGCCACAAGCAGCTTCGTGGCAAATGGAAGCGCGATATGGACGTATAACTTAACGGCTAAAGTAGTAGGCTTTTAACCTATTAATCAGAGTTCGATTCTCTGTGCGTCTACCATATAAAAACATTCTGAGTAGCTACACTGGAGCACAGCAAGTAACAGTAAAGTCGACTAGCTGTGAACGTTGCCAGGAAGAGTAGGGCTACCATGTATTCAAGCGACACAGAGTGTTTCTATATGGTCTCATATAAAAGTATTCTTGATATAAATCAAAGCGGAAGAAGAAACCAAGTATCTGCAGATGCGAAAGTTTCAGCAACTAGATTGCCTTTCATGCCTGTATTTGAGAGTGCTTCTATATGGTACAAAATTACACAGTAGTTCGTGCCAGAGATATGGCAGAACTAATAACAAAAGTTAATGCCCTCATTGCTATGGGATGGCAACCGCAAGGTTCTATTGCAGTTGACCCTATTAACCACCTTTACCTACAAGCAATGTGGACTGAAATGACAGCCCTATAGTTTAACGGTAAAACGGCGGATTTATATCCCGTAAGCAACAGATAATTGGTTCATCAGGGTTCGATTCCCTGTGGGGCTACCAATACGGAGTATTACTCAAGTGGTTACGAGAGCGGTTTGCTAAACCGTCGTTGAGAAATCGGCGCGTAGGTTCGAATCCTACATACTCCGCCAAATTTATGCAGCGTTTAGTGTAGTGGAAGCATACGAGTCTGTGAAACTCGTGGGAACGGATCGAGCCCGTAACGTCTGCCCAAAGGTATATATGAACATTCAAGAATTACTAGATAAAGAAGCCAGTTTAGGCAATCGTCGTTATCATGTTATTCAACAAATCAAAGCAGAGCGTGGTGCAGAGCCTCCTCGTTGCTGGGGTATGGATGACTGTTCAACACAAATTATGAGTACCTGCCCATGGCGTATAGATTGCGGTGATTACGAAGCTACTCACTGGCAAGAAAAACAGCCTTGGTAAGTATATGCAACTTTAGCTGATGTGGTCATAGCAGGGGTCTGAAGAGCCTCGGAAGTTGGTTCGATTCCAACAGGTTGCACCACATTTTTGGTCAGAGTATTGCACTTTGATCTTTTTAGCTAAAAAAGGAAATCATATGATTAAAACTAAAGCAACAGCAGCAGGAAAAGTTGGTGACAACTATCCAGCAGGCGCTACGCTAACAGGAACTGAAAAGACTCGTGTTGGTGGACAGATGCCAGCAACTGCACCGCTACCTACTATGGCAGATCAACCTGCTTATATGAACATGACACCTAACGCACAAGTGGTTACTCCACAAGATAGCGCTACTTTGCCAATGTTCAATGGTACTAGCGGTTACACAGATACCGGTGCTCGAAACACTGGCGATCTAGGTGGGGCTGCGTAATGGCAACAGATCGTACTAACTTGCCAGTTGCAGGTGTACACTTAGCCAGTAATGACATGGCAGTGGCTCATACTCCAGCCTATCTGGTAAACAATCCACAAGGTCTGCGTGATGAGAACACTGCAACCCCTCTAGCAGGAATGTCAGTATTCTTGAATCCAGTTCAAGGAAACGTAGGTGCTGCAACCCACGAAGGTGATGTAGGCGGAGCCGCTTAAATCATCTATTAGCCGGTGTATTCCGGCTATTTATAAGTTTGACCCTAAGTTGGAGTGATTACCAATCCTCGGCAAACGGTCTAATCAGCCAAGTAGCCTATACAGGCCCACGTCTCGACTCATAAATCGCCCGTGGTTGGGGTTAAACTTATAAATATTGACTTGAACATATAGCTTAATCGCTGTATAATTAATCTTTAAATCAAACAATGCTCTCGTCGTCTACTGGCTAGGACGCTGCCCTTTCAAGGCGGAGAAGACGGATCGAAACCGTTCGAGAGTACCAATTATGGGCTGTTACTGAGTAATAGGCTAACAGGCGGTTGTAACTCAACCGTGACGGCAGTTCAATTCTGCCACAGTCCACCAATAATCGCCTGACTGGTGGCGTACAATGAGATAAGTAACCAGTCACATAGAGGTGTAGCTCAGCGGCAGAGCACTCGCTTGATAAGCGATAGGTCGAGGTCTCGGAATCCTCCATCTCTACCATTTTCACACACAACACATGGAGACAATTATGTCCAAATCACCTTTTGAAATCCGTCTTGAAATTCTTAAAATGACTGCTGAATTGATGCAAGCAGAGTATGAATCCAACATGGACTTTCTTACCGAAATGCAAGAAAGCCTGGCCGCAAAAAACTTGAATACTACAGCAATGATCGACAAGTTTATGCCTAAAGCGTTTGACTTTGACGAAATGCTGGAAAAGTCCAAGAAATTCTACGACTTTGTAAACCAGAAATAATCTTCGCGGGGAGTCAGGGTAGAGGCAAGTCTCATAAGCTCCGCCTAGAAGGTTCGAATCCTTCCCCCGCAACCAAACATGGCTTGAAATAACAGCCCGGCAGGTGAAATGCCTGCAACTAATACCAGTGCAGCTGCGATGATTAAGATCGCACGGACATATAGCACAGCGGTAGTGCAGCGTCTTCATACGGCGTTGGTCGCTAGTTCGAATCTAGCTATGTCCACCACTAAAAATTCAGACTTGTTTTGTAAATCAAAAGTCTGTATAATTAATGTTTTAGCGGCGAGAACAATAATACAATGAACAGATTCTGAAATTTGTACTTGTTCTTGCCACTATTTTTTGATATAATTTATACTTAAATTAAACGATTTAACTATAGCGACAGAAGATCAGTTACTTCATAACTAAAGTACTATGATGTAATGCGACCTTACAGCCGACATATTTCGTCGCTCGGCAGTGAAACCACAATCACTTAAATCTAAAGGTATGAGATTAGGTAGAGTCCTCATATAAAACAAAAGCTCCAGAACTGTTTTCGAACATTCTTGGTTAGATCGTTTAATTTAGGTATAGTGAAAGAAACAGTTACTTCGTCTTCTAAACGAGAGGTCGGTGGTTCGAGTCCACCCCGAGGCGCACTAGCCAAGGTAGCTCAGTCGGTAGAGCGCTAAAAATCTCTGTTTCGCCTAGTTCTTATCTATTTAAAAGGAAAATACAATGTCCGCGATTAATCGCAAATCCGCTTCCATGACAGTTAATAGCGTTGGTACACCAGTACGCACTATTAACCCAGAACGACAACTGCGTCGTTTGACCCTAGCAGCAATGCTTTGGGAAGACCAGTTTTATGTTGATGGTAAAACCCATGCACAGCTGGTTAAAGACGTTGTGGCTAAAGTAGCTCCTGAAAAGGTTGCTGCTCTAGCATTGGAGGCTCGTACTAAGTTCAAACTTCGTCACGTTCCTCTGTTGCTTGTCCGCGAGCTTGCTCGACACGGTAAATTGCAAGCAAATGCCTTGACCAATGTTATTCAACGTCCAGACGAAATGTCTGAATTCCTGAGTATCTATTGGAAAGAAGGTAAGTCAGCCCTGAGCAATCAGGTTAAACGTGGTCTTGCTGCTTGTTTTAACAAGTTCAGCGAATTCCAGCTGGCTAAATGGGACAAAAACTCAGCGGCTATTCGCTTGCGTGATGTTATGTTCCTCAGTCACCCTAAACCGCAAACAGCAGCCCAAGCTGAGCTATTCAAACGAATCGCCTCAGATTCTCTGGAAATTCCAGACACTTGGGAAACTCAGCTTAGCGCTGGTGCTAACAAAGCGGAAACGTTCACTCGCCTTATGGCAGAGAACAAACTGGGTGCTCTAGCATTTCTACGTAACTTGCGTAATATGCTTCAAGCAGGTATTTCTCAGTCCAAGATTGAAGAATACTCAAAAACTATTGACGCTTCCAAAGTGTTGCCTTTCCGGTACATTACTGCGGCTCGTCAAGTTCCTCAACTTGAGGGTATGCTTGAACGCATGATGCTAAACAGCCTGTCAGCACAGGCAAAACTTCCAGGACGTACAGTCTTGGTGGTTGACACTAGCGGCTCCATGGGAGCTCCGATCAGTGGTAAAAGCGATATTACTCGTCTTGATGCCGCTTGTTCGCTGGCTATCTTGGCACGAGAAATCTGCGAAGACGTAGTTATCTACGCAACGGCTGGTAATGATGGTTCTCGCAAGCACGCAACTATGTTGATCCCAAATCGACGTGGTTTTGCTCTTAGCGACTACATCCGCAGTGGTGAGGTTAGCCGTAAAATCGGCGGCGGTGGTATCTTCTTGGTGCAAGCTATGGATTATATCGCCCAACAAGAACAAAATCGTTCAGTAGACCGAGTAATCGTGTTTACTGATGAACAAGACACAGGTGGTCGAGGTTTCGAGCCTCATAATGCCAAGCGTTTGTCTAAAGACAAAAACTACATCCTGAACGTTGGTTCTTACCAGAATGGCATCAACAGTGCAGAATGGGAAACTGTTACAGGTTTTTCAGAAGCAGTGATTGATTACATTCAGGCCCTCGAAGCAGAAGTGCTTTAATAATACTAATCCGTGCCTTGTGACAGTAGCCAGCCTGTCGCCCACAAGCTAAACGGTGCTCTAAGCGAAGGCTTAGAATAGCATATGGTGCTCTAGTACAGTTACTTCTATTTGGTTTGAAAACACACTGTACTTACTTATTCCTATGTTATTCTAAGCCTTTAGTGCTTTTACAGATACTTCAAAAGTTCGATTCTTTTATCTCCCATTGGGAAATTCGCCAAGTGGTTATGGCACCGGACTAATACTCCGGCAATCTCTGTAATACTAATTCTAAGGCTACTTTATAAGGAAATTTTATGAGTGATGGTGGAAAAGGCTCAAAGCCTAGACCCTTAAGTGTATCAAATGAAGAATACGCTAATCGTTGGGATGTTATATTTGGTCGAGATAAAATTGACCCAGATAGTGAGGTTGATAAACCAACCCGCAACAACGAAGAAACTCAGCAAGTGCCAAACAAGTAATTGTGTCTCTCTGGTGTAATTGGCAGCACGTCGGTCTCCAAAACCGTTAGTCAGAGTTCGAGTCTCTGGGGGGATGCCAAAATTTAGATTTGAACTTTATATCAAATCTTGATATAATTATTGTTCTTTAAGAGAATAATATGTTATTTAGTGAATGTGAAAACTCAAAACAACAAGGTAATATTGCCCTAGGGCAAGCGATAGCTTATTTTACAAGTAAAAGATACGTAGTCCTATTGCCATTAAACGATGCACAAGAATACGACTTAGTAGTAGATATAAACGGAATACTTAATAAAGTACAAGTTAAATCTACAAAGTGTAAGGCACCTAGTGGCGCGTTTCAAGTATCTGTAAAAAGCAGTGGCGGTAGTAAGCGTGAGGTATATCATCACGTTTGTGAAAGTGACTGTGATTATCTGTTTGTGACTACAGATAACTGCACTAATTATCTTATACCAAGAGAGATATTTATTAATAATAAATCTTCTATTAATTTAACTGACCAGTTAAAAGAATTTATTGTATTTTAATAATGGAGTAAATGGAACAATGGTGTTCTAGGCGGCTGTAACCCGCTGGCCTCTGGCAGGTAGGTTCGATCCCTACTTACTCCACCAATATATGCGACTGTGGTGGAATGGTATACACAGCAGACTTAAAATCTGCCGCTTAATTGATTGAGGGTTCAAGTCCCTCCAGTCGTACCAAAAATTGTACTGCAGTACATAGTCTAGTAAGGAAAGGAAACGGAGAATGGGCAGTTTGTACATACTATCTTAATGTATAAACGTATACCTCACCGGCTAGACAATTTATTAGGTCTTAAAGTGTTCATGGACGCACACAGCACTGTCACTGCTGTAGATGGGGATCGTTACCCCATAAGACCGCCAAAACCTACCTTAGGTCCGTGTCGTTCCGGTTAGAGCGTCCGTGACCCATCCGTTGGATACGACAAGTCCAAGCTGGAACCGTAACCAGCACTATTATTTTAGTATATAACTATCCATTATAAATAAGCAGGAGAGATACCTGTTGTCCAGAGATTGTATCAACGGGGTAAGGGGTTGTATATTAAAATAATATTCCGTAGAATTCGAGCATGGTGCACGGACTTGACTGTTAATCAATGATTAGCTGGGATCGTTACCCAGATACGGAGCCAAATATTAGTCTTAGTGAATAAATCAGTTACTTCTTTTTACTGTTAATAAAAACGACTGGGGTTCGATTCCCTGGAGACCGCTGGTGCATGGGCCAATATCTGATTTTACTGTTCTAGACTATTTTCATTTCTGCGTGTGGCAAGAACACAGTAATAGCGTATATAGAGGTAAATCTTGGTGGCAGTTGCCAGTATATGTACGTCGCGAGAAACTATTGTTGGGGGTTAGTTAAATGGTATAACCACGGATTTTGATTCCGTTGTTACAAGTTCGATTCTTGTACCCTCTGCCAAAAAACGGGTCTGTAGCTCAATGGATGAGAGCACTTGGCTACGAACTAAGAGGTTGGGGATTCGAGTTCCTCCAGACCCTCCATTTAACAAATATCATGCACAAATTTAACTTACAAGAAGTCAAAGACTTCATTTCAGCACAATCAGCAGAAACTAAGGTTTACCTTGGCGCTGATAGCGAACGTGTAAAAGTTAATGGTGTATGGCACGCTGACTATACTTTAGCGGTCGTTGTACACATTGACGGAAACCACGGTTGCAAAATCTTTGGTTCAGTTAGCCGTGAACGCGACTTTGACCAAAAAGTATCAAAACCAGCTCTGCGACTAATGCAGGAAGTTTACAAAGTATCTGACCTATTCCATGAATTGTCAGATGTTCTACAAGATCGTCACGTAGAAGTTCACTTAGATATTAACCCTAACCTAATGTATGGTTCTAGCTGTGTTGTTCAACAAGCTATTGGTTATATCAAAGGTACTTGTAACGTAGACGCTCAAGTAAAACCAAATGCTTTTGCAGCAAGCTATGCTGCTGACCGATTAAAATTTGTATTGGCTAACTAATGTCAGATCGCTTTGACCTAGAACAAAATATCATGCAATGCTGGAATGTAACTGATGATATTCAGTTGTACCTAGATATGTACGATAACATGGACGAAGATCAGCGTATGAATTACTTGATTGGTCTCAAGCAAATGTATCAAATGAAATTTGAACGATTATGGAACAACTTTGAAGGTTGTGTTCGTACTCAGAAGATTTAATGTTGGTGTGACCCGAATGGCTAGGGACAGGATTGCAACCCCTGTATATGCAAGTTCGACTCTTGTCACCAACTCCAGTTTAGTCAGTTCCTATGTGACTTTAAAAAAGGCCGCGAATCCGCCAACGGGTTAGCATAAGCTCACAGTTGGTAGTTTATGCAACAGTTCTATAAAAACTGTGGCGTATGCCCTTATAGCTCAGTGGTAGAGCACTCGCCTTGTAAGCGATAGGTGTGCGGTTCGATTCCGTATTGGGGCACCATATTTAAACATACTAGATCAGCTACCGGCGAAGGAAGTAACTGGCGATGGTTAAAGTGAGTGTGTTTAAATATGGTTGTATGAAGTAAAACCAAAAGTGTTCTGGACGTGGGTTCGACTCCCACCAGGTCCACCATAAAGCATACTCAGAGTCTGGTAGTAATACTAGAACCCGTTTAGGCCCCACGTCAACGGTAAGCCGGCCGGTAAATCCGTGATCCAAGGGAGTGTGCTTTATAATGGGCCTGCCATGGTTTCGACAGGGCAAAGAGTAGTGGAATGGACAACTAGGTAATGCAGAAGCCTTAGGATTAGGGTTGTTCCTGGTCGCAGAAGCAAAACAAAAATAAACGCAAACGACACACAGTTCGCATTAGTAGCCTGATAAAGGCCGCTTAGGGTTTTGTCAGATTTTCCTCGTAACAGAATAAATCTGACCCTAAATTTTAGCATATTGAATATTTAAGAGTGGGGGATACGAACCACGTTAAATAAATAAGTCTACAAAAGCTTAAATATACGCGCAACAGTGTGCTAAAATTTATTGAAGGAATTTATGAAGAAAACAAGTATTCTTGACCCTAAACTGTTTCAAAACGATAAGTATGGAAACAGCTTTTCAAAGCCGGTCGCACAACTTCACGAATTCTATCTTTCTGGCCCTGTGCTAGATGCCGAAGAATATATCGACTGGTTTGACACCATTCGTAATGCTAGTGCAGTTGACACCGTTCGTATTTATATTAACTCACCTGGAGGCGATCTTTATACTACGCTCCAGTTTTTGCGAGTTATGTCGGATACGGAAGCCACCGTAGTTACCTCAGTTGAGGGCGCTTGTATGAGTGCCGCAACCATGATCTTTTTACACGGTCATATGCAAGAAGTAACTCCACATAGCCTTTTTATGTTCCACAACTATTCAGCAGGAACATTTGGCAAAGGCGGCGAGATGTACGATCAGCTACAGTTTGAACGTAAGTGGTCTGAGAACTTTATGACTGAGGTTTACAAAGATTTCCTTACTGCCGATGAAATCCAATCAATGTTGCACAACAAAGACATTTGGATGGATTCAGAAGAAGTTGTTGAGCGTTTGACCCAACTTCAGAAAAAGCGCGAAGCAGAAGCTGAACAAGAATAAAAATTTAGATTTGATTTGCGAATAAGAATACAGTATAATATATACTTATTCGCAATAATAACAAGGAGATCACTATGCGATTGTAGATATAAAGGAGAAATTCATGTCTAGAACGTATAAAGATAAACCTAGTAAATTTGCACACCCAGAAGGTCGCTACGACTTTGGTACAGAGCAGCTTGCTTACGAGACCGAACGTATTTTATACGAATACGATCTTGAAACAGGCCAATATGCTCCAACTGGAAAAACTGAACCCTGTATTCGTTTTTTCTGGTTAGACATTGCTGGTGCAAAAACAAAAAAGAAAAAACGTGTTGACACAGAATGGCACTGGATGACTACTCCAGGCTGGTTTGTAAAAGAGTTTATGAATCGTCCACAGCGTGCCCGAGGTCGTATGTGGGAAAAACGTGTCAACAAAGTAAACATTGAGGATTTGGACATTCTGGACTTACCGGATGTTAGTCGTAAACCTCATGTTTACTATTGGTAAAATACGGAAAGTAATGCAGCGGGGTTGGTCCTGCGACTGGCCTTGAAAACCAGGTTCTCAGAAATGGGATGGGGTTCGACTCCTCTGCTTTCCGCCAAGGCGTGTGCAGTAAGATGGTTCTTACACCTGTTTGGAAAACAGGCGGCTGGCATAGGCTGGCCGGGGTTCGACTCCTCCACACGCCGCCATATAAAAACATACTAAAGACCAGGACCGGGAAGTCCGTGGCATTTGGCAAGTTAAGTCCACGTGCCTAGTTTAAGTACCTCAAAACATTAGTATGTTTTTATATGGCAATATCATTCAACAAACTCAAAAACCCTAAATTGGGTATAACAGACACCATCACATTTGGCAAACTAAATGGATGCCGTGTATGTGATGTTGCACAAGATCACTACGAATACTTGATTTGGGCTGAAAAGAACGGTTACGTTAAGTTTCAGCAAGAAGCAATCGAATTAATCCAAGAGCAAGCTAGTTTTGCTAAATGGCATATTCATTACAATGAAGAAGTCGCTCCTTACATGGACGGTGATAAGTATCAGTACTTAGCCGAGATTGCTTCCAGACAAGATTATGATACCGCCTTTGAAGAAGGCGATATCCCCTTTTAATGCGTGCTTAGCTCAGCTTGGTAGAGCATCTGGTTGCCAACCAGAAGGTCGCAGGTTCGAACCCTGTAGCCCGCACCACTTATAAATAAAATGTACCGAATATATTACACTGACCCTGAAACAGGAGAAGCTAAAGCTAGAGACGTTTTCAGTCTTCAGATTGCTATAGATATGTGCGCGTACTATCGTGATCACGGGTTTCACTTTGTTACTATGGTCAGCGATTACGCAGACATGGTAGGCAAACCTGGCGCTAAAGGCGCAGGCACCGAGTATGTGCCACAACTAAAAAATTAATTACGCGTGCTTAGTTTAATGGTAAAATTCTTTCCTTCCAAGTAAGAGTCAAGGGTTCGATTCCCTTAGCCCGCACCATATTATGCCTTGTTAGCTCAGCGGTAGAGCGGCCTCCTTACAAGTGGCATGTCGGCGGTTCGATCCCGTCACAAGGTACCAAACACTGAAAATTCAGACTTGAATCAATCCCCTAAACGCAGTATAATATATACTTCTTTAGGGGATTTTGCATTATGAATCCAGATAGCATAGTAACTTTTACTCTCAATTTAGCTGAATTTGCTAGATTAGACAACGAATCAATTAACGAACTAAACTCAATTATGAACAACACAAAAATCACAAACGAATCCACACTGCACGGCGCAATTCGCAACAAACAATACATTATCGGTAGCTTTAACCCAGTTACTGGTGTTAGTTTTAATACTAACCCAACTGTGCAGTATTCAATGATGCAAGCTCGCGGCGAGTGCCGCCGTCTTGCTAAATTGTATCCAGGTAAAACCTTCTTTTTTGTCAAGCTAGAAGGTGGCGAAATGACCGTTGCACAACCAAAAGAAGTTTCAATCTAAGGAATAAAAATGCGTAAGATCGTATTGTTTTTACATACTGGCTATTGCGGCATGGATGCGTGGGAATTCTGGCAAGTACCAGAAACCGTAACTGATGACGAATTAGACGAGCTATCATGGGAGCGTGCTAAAGATAATGCTGAAGGCTTTGGTATCTACCCTGCTTGGGAGTACGCAGATAGCGAAGATTTTGATGAAAATGACGAGGCTTACTCCGATAACATTGAAGGTTCCTGGGAAGATTACGATCCCGAGAAGCACGACGGACATACTATGAACGGAACTCCAGACTGGCAGGAGTACTAATGCCTAATATATTTTTTGCAAGTGACCATCACTTCCACCACGCTAACATCTTGACATTTAAGCGCGACGACGGCACGCCGTTGCGTGAGTTTGCAGACGTTGACCACATGAACGAACACATCGTTAACTGCCACAATTCAGTGGTACGTCCAGGCGATAAAGTGTACTTTCTAGGTGACGTTTGCATGAGTAAAAAGTCCAGTGCGCTAGACATTTTATTGCGTATGAATGGTGAGAAAGTTCTTATCAAAGGCAACCACGATCAATGCAATCTAGCAACATACGCCGCACATTTTAAAGATGTTCGTGGTAGCCATCAGTTTGATGGCCTAATCATGACGCACATTCCAATTCACCCAGAGTCACTAGCTCGCTGGGGTTTGAATGTACACGGACACCTTCACGCTAACGTAGTGCGGCGCGAATTATCCCATCTTCCAGACCCTCGCTATTTTAGCGTGTGCATGGAACGAATCAACTACACTCCTATCTCTCTAGAAGAAGTGAAGAAACAAGTTAAAATGCGCTGATAGCTCAGTTGGTTAGAGCAGCCGACTCATAATCGGTTGGTCGCGGGTTCAAGTCCTGCTCGGCGCACCACTTACACCAAGCCCCTCAATTTGAGGGGCTTTTTCGTATGTATAAATATTCACTTGAAATCTTTATTACTTTTTGATATAATTATTCTTTAACAACGCAAACAACAACTAGGAAACACATGAAATATTACTTTGGTAAAGTCCCCGCTCAAGACGTCGAAATGTTTGGTGAGGACGGCCTTTTTGAACATGAAGGTGAGTACTTTTACAATCAGCTTGAAATTGGCTCTAACCCAGGTGGCACGGAAGATTTTATTATCAGCGATACTGCTGGCCGTAGCATCCCTATTGCTACCGATATGATTCCAGAACTGGCACGAGTATTGCTAGACATTAAGCTAATGATGGGGACTATTGCAGAAGCAGAACATTTGCAAGACGACCTGGCAAACGACGAAATCATCGTTACATTTTAATTAAGGAATAAACATGGCAACCAAAGGCAAAGCAACCGCAGCTCCCGCAAATAACACAAAGCTGGAAGCTAATCGTCGTCGTCGTTTGGAGCGTACTGTTAAGGCACAGCCTAACAACGAACAAGCGGCACTGGCACTCAAAGAAACTCGCGGCCACAAACGCAAAAAACCTAATACTCCGTACTGGTCGCATACCATGATTCGTGAAGCTAAACTGTTCAAAGAGTTTACTGGCAACATGGATTTGAATATCTTTTCCAGTATTGACGCTGTTCGTGGTAATGCTCGACTGCACTTGACCCGCAAAGACTGGTCGCAAGTCAAACTGCCAGAAGGTAAAGTTGACTTCAGCTTGGGCGCTCGCCTTAATCGAGGCAAAGTCAATTAATGTTTGAGTATTACATTATTTTTGCCCTGGCAACGTCAATTTTTGCCCTAATTGACGTTTTTATGCCAGTATTAAAAGAGGCAAAAGAGTTTGGAGTTCGCAACGTTCTTACTGAGAACCCTAAACTCTCATACTTCATATATGTTTGTATCAGCACACTTATTGCCCCCATGATTGTGCTACCATTGCTAGTTCCTAGTATGAATACTAGGTTTCGTAATAGCTTGGCTAACCTAGTAAACGAACAAGAAGAAATTTGAATTTGCGATATATATCGGTTTGATATATAATATATACTTATTCAGACAAACAAAGGCATCAAATGAAAATCAAAGAATTTACATACACAAAACCCAACGGTGATGTTAGCCAACGCACTGTGGTTGAACTGGTTACTCCAACAGATAGCATTGAAGGTATTGACGTCAGCGAACTTGACGTTGAAACTTATGGCGAGTTTATTGTCAAACTCAAAGCTCTGGAAGATGAAATCTACAATCGTCGTATGGAACTGTACGCAGACTTTGATTTGGGACATAACTACCGCCGTTTCCTCCCATCACGCATGACCAATGTTACAACTGAATTCGTTTAAAAATATTGGCTTGAGTCGCAATACTAAACACTGTATAATAAACATTTAAACAATACACAAACAAGGAATTAAAATGGCAGCAACATGGACAGACGAATTGAAAGCATCCGTTATTGAAAAATACGAAGGTGCTGGCCCAACTCCAGAAAACTCTACAGAAATCATCAAAGACATTGCCGAAGAAATCGAAATGTCTCCTAACGGTGTGCGTATGGTGCTAGTGCAAGCTGGCGTGTACGTTAAGAAAGACGCAACTGCATCTACCAGCAAAACCAAAACAGCCGCATCTGGCGACAAGCCAGCTCGCGTTAGTAAAGAATCTGCTATTGCAGATTTGAAAGCCGCTATCGAAGACGCAGGCAAGCCTGTTGACGACGACATTTTGTCTAAATTGACTGGTAAAGCCGCTGTTTACTTCTTGTCGGTACTCAAGTAATCAAGGCGGCTTCGGCCGCCTTTCTCTTTTAAAGGATAATCATGGCAACTAAAAAACGAAGTGAACTCGAAGAAGAATTGATGACTGATGCCAATATCAGTCGTGTGATTCGCTTGCTTGAACCTCAAGAGGAAGGCGTCAAGCCAATTACTAAAAAAGATGCTTGTCAGATTCTTGGCATGACATACAACACTACTCGTCTTGGTACTATCATTGAAAACTTCAAAGCTAACCAAGCTCGTAGTGCAAAGCGGCGCGCAGAACTGCGCGGAAAGCCTGCAACTAAGGAAGACATAGTTTATATTATCAGTGAGTATCTTGCTGGTGAAACTGTGGATGCGATCAGCAAAATGACTTATCGCTCGCCAACTTTTATCAAGAAGTTGCTAGAAGATAACAACGTGCCGATTCGAGTACCTGGACACAGCTACTTTGACCCTCAACTGGTGCCAGAGGGCGCAGTCAGAGAACGATTTAAAGTTGGCGAAGTCGTGTACTCTGCACGTTACGACTCTACTGCCAGAATTGAGTCTGAGCAAAAGCACCCCAAATATGGGTTTATTTACCGAGTGTGGCTTTTGAGCGATAAGTGGCTACAATCCGCTTGGCAAGAAGCATACGAGTTGGCATCACTAGAACATCTTCGTGAACTTGGCGTTCGCATCTAATTAAGGAAATATAATGTTTGGTATTTTTATTACGGCTATCGTTGCAATCGTTCTTGCCGGTGGTATTGCTTTCTTGTTTGAGCGAATCAAACTTGGTATTCTTGCTGGCGTAGTGTTTTTTGTGATTGCTATGGCAGTGCAAAGTTTTACAGTTATTTCAGCAGGTCACACTGGTGTGCAAGTTACATTGGGTGAGGTTAATCCTGTTCCGCTAACTGAAGGTGTTCACTTTGTGAATCCAATTAGTTCGGTCAAGGATATTGATGTTCGTATGCAAAAAGCCGAACTCAAGGGTGCTAGTGCAGGTACCAAAGACTTGCAACAAGTACATACTGACATTGTGATTAACTATCGCATGAGTCCTCAAAACCTGCCACATATCTACAAAGAGTTTGGCTTGGACGTTGACAACAAGATTCTTGGCCCCGCCATTAATGATGCTTTTAAAGCCGTAACTGGTCACTTTACGTCCGAAGAACTCATTACCAAACGTGATGTGGTTAGCACAGAAATCTTCAATCACCTGAAAACAAAAGTGGCACCTTTTAACATTGAAGTGTCTAATGTAAGCTTGGTTAACTTTGGGTTCTCTCAAGCATATCAAGCCGCTATTGAAGCTAAAGTGATTTCAGCACAACAAACTGCCAAAGCTGAACAAGACCTGCAACGTATTAAAGTTGAAGCTGCTAGCCGAGTTGCTCAAGCTAAGGGTGAAGCTGAAGCTATTGCAATTCAAGCACAAGCTATTCAATCTAACGGCGGTCAGAACTATGTTCAGTTGCAGTGGATTGAAAAGTGGGACGGTAAACTGCCTAGTACAGTCTTGAACGGCTCTAACGGTATGATGCTTAACATGGGTAAGTAATATGGACTTGGCACTACTTGTTTACGTTATTAGCCTATTAAAAGGTATTGGCACTTTTTGTTTTATTATACTAGGACTATGTGCAGTAGTAATGGTTTGTAATTTTTTCTATTGGGTTGATGGCTATGGCAACGACAGAACACCAGGTTGTGTTAGCAGAGCTTGGAAAGCTTTTTGGGTTGCTGTAGTATGTTTCTGGGCACTAATCTTATTGCCTAGTGAAAGAACAGCTTACACAATGGTAGGTGCTTATGCCGCACAGAAAGTTTCTGAAAATGAAAAGGTTCAACAAATGTCTGGTAAAGTATTGACTATTATTGAGCAAAAACTTGACAGCTATATTGACGAAGGCTTAGAAAAAGCCAAAGAAACAGTAGTTGAGAAAGTCTCAAAGTGAGTCACTGGCTTTTTGCAGAGCCAGCAGGCGAGAGTAGCGAACCAGTCTGGATGATTTATTCAGATGACGCTATTCTCGCAACTTACTGGGAAACATGGAAAGCGCAAGGCATTGCTTATAATCGAGCACATGGCCTTGAAGAACACAATGGTATTAGCCCGCCGCGATGTATTGATGATTGGATCACCACACATTGGGCAGTACCAGCAACGCCAGAGAACTTACTTAACATTATCTCGGCGCCAAAACCCCAACTTTTATAAATGTCAAAGATTACGTGGCCTGACCTACACTTTGGGCCAATCAACTTATGGAACGCACCTAAACGTATGGACGACAACATTCATTATAATAAGCTGATCGAAGAAAACATGGAAAAGGGTTTCCAAGTGAGACTTGTTATCAATGAGTTTCGTGACGTTCAGTATATCCAACTCAGAAAATATTTCCTAAGCTATGAAGGCGATTGGGTTCCTAGTCGTGAAGGTATTAGTATTCCTGCTAGTATTGAAAATATCTATGGCATCCTAGACGGTATGCTTGATATTTGTGCTAAAGCTGAGGGTGAGGATATTATTCGCCATTACGCGGCTAAGATTCTAAAAGACGAGTCCCAAGAAGTATAAAAAATGAAAAGCCTAGCAAACACTGGGCTTTTTGTTTTTTACACTTGACCCTAAACTGTTAAAGTTGTATAATATAATCTGATTCGGCGATATTGTCGAATCGTAAACAACGAAAGGAGTTTTCGTATGAAAAAAGAGTTTGGCGTCTTTATTGGACGCTTTCAACCCTGCCATGAAGGTCACGTTCATGCGCTGGGTGTAGCCGCCTCTCAGGTAAGTACTTTGATTGTGCTGGTTGGTTCTGCTAACCGCGCTCGATCAATTAAGAATCCGTGGACATATACCGAGCGTGTGCAAATGCTTCGCAAGAAGCTACGTGCTGCTGGTGTAGAAAACGTGGATTTTATGCCTGTTAACGACTACGCATATAATGATGAACAGTGGATTTCGGACGTTAAGGTAACTGTGCGTTCGCGTACTATCTATACTCCAGTGCTGTTTGGACATACTAAAGAAGGTAATAACTATCTCAACTGGTTCCCGGAGTGGGAATTCCGTGAAATTGCTGCTCAGTATCAAGTTAATGCAACGCAGGTTCGTACTGCAATGCTGAAATCAGATCACCCTGATATGCCTGATACTGTAAAAGCTGATTGGAAGTTCTATGAGAAAGAACGTGAGCTTTTTGCTGACTATCCGTTCCCTGAAACCCTTAACTTCAACTGTAGCGATGCAGTGCTAGTTTGCCAAGGTAAAGTTTTGCTGATTCGTCGCAAACATGCTCCAGGCCAAGGTGCTTGGGCATTGCCAGGCGGTTTCAAGAACGCTCGTGAGAACTTTCTAGGCTGTGCTATCCGTGAATTGCAAGAAGAAACTAATGTTAGAATTCCCGAAAAGGTTCTGCGCGGTTCAGTTGTAGGTCAACATTTGTTTGACTCACCAACTCGTAGTTTTGGTCTTCCTCGCAACACAATGGCTGTGCTGATTAAAGTGCAACCAGACCCAGATGGCAAGCCTCCGCGTGCTAACGCGGCAGACGATGCTCAGCACACAGAGTGGGTTGACATTGTTGATGCACTTAACAATTACCGTTTGTATGATGACCATGCAGATATTATTTCCAAAATGACAGGCACTACTGCCTATCCAGCATTTATTTACTAAGTAAGGAGCTTACTATGAAATTCGCAAAAAACATCATCCTGAACACTGACAGCTATAAGACTTCAATGTTCGCACAATATCCAGCCGGTACTACTGGCGTTTATTCTTATATCGAGAGCCGTGGCGGTCGTTATGATCGTACCGTGTTCTTCGGTCTGCAAGCCTTTATCAAGGAGTACCTGCTTGAGCCTATTACGCAAGCCGACATTGATTTTGCGGGCGAGATTCTACAAGCCCACGGGGAGCCTTTTAATCGTGAGGGCTGGGAATACATTCTGCGTGAGCACAACGGATTCCTTCCCGTCGTTATTCGTGCAGTACCTGAAGGTACTGTGGTGGGTGTCAAAAATGTTCTGGCAACCATCGAAAACACTGACCCCAACTGCTTCTGGTTGACTACTTGGCTGGAAACTGCATTGCTTCGTGCAATTTGGTATCCTACCACTGTAGCTACTCAAAGCTATACTATCAAGCAAGTGATTGCTGATTACTTGGAGAAAACTGGTGACCCTAGTCTTATTGATTTTAAACTGCACGATTTTGGTGCTCGGGGTGTTTCTAGCCTTGAGTCTGCTGGAATTGGTGGTGCGGCCCACCTTGTTAACTTCATGGGCACTGATACTATTACTGGCTTGCTCTATGCTCGCGAGTATTATAACGCTGGCGTCGCCGGTTTTAGTATCCCTGCTATGGAACACAGCACTGTAACCAGTTGGGGTCGTAAAGGCGAAACCGAGGCTTACAAGAATATGCTGACCGTTTACGGTAAGCAAGGTGCAATCCTAGCTGCTGTATCCGACAGTTATGACGTATTCTGGGCTGCTGAGCACATTTGGGGCGAGGAACTGCGTCAGCAAGTTATCGACTCTGGTGCAACCGTTGTTATCCGTCCTGATAGTGGTGACCCAGTTGCCGTTAACAAGGCTTTGATCGAGATTCTTGGCCGTAAGTTTGGTTATACTAAAAATGCAAAAGGATTCAAAGTCCTTAACAACGTCCGCCTTATCCAAGGTGACGGTGTAAACGAGCTTACTATTCGTAGCATTCTCGGGGCTTTTATGGCCATGGGATGGAGTGCAGATAATATTGCTTTTGGTATGGGTGGCGCTTTGCTACAAGCTGTCGACCGAGATACTCAAAAGTTTGCTATGAAGTGCTCTAGTGCTCAAATTGACGGAACCTGGGTTAATGTGCAAAAAGACCCTGTTACCGATAGTGGCAAAAAATCCAAAGCAGGCCGTGTTACCTTGTACAAAGGTGCCGAAGGTTACTACAGCGGTGTTGAAGACTGGATGCCTAGTGCTCTGGTTGAAGTGTTCCGTGACGGTAAACTCGTAACTGAGTATACCTTTGATCAAGTTCGTGCTAACGCTCGTGCTTGATTTAAGCCCGGCTTCGGCTGGGCTTTTTAATTTTTCACTTGTTTCGCCTACCCTAAACTGTTATAATTATATCTATGAACAAAATTGAACAATTCTTAGATTCAGCGTCAAAAGCCTATTACGCAGGCTCCCCAATTATCAGTGATGCACAGTTTGATGCACTGGCTGATAGCGTTGGCTATAACAGCGTGGGCGCTAAGCAAAATTCCAAAACTGAGAAGCATCTGTATCAGATGTACTCGCTACAAAAGTATTACGAAGATGAAGGCACCCAACCTCTCCAAGGCATTCGATCTATTGCTAGCAGTGTTAAGCTGGATGGGGCAGCTCTCAGCCTACTTTATGTTGATGGTCATCTTGTGCGAGCTCTTACGCGTGGTGATGGGGTAGAAGGCCAAATTGTTACTGACAAGTTCTTGGGCAATCCTATTGTTCCACAAACTGTTCCATGGCCTGGTGTGTATCAGATCACTGGTGAGGTCGTAGCCCCAATCAACATCGACAATGCTCGTAACTATGCCGCAGGTGCTCTTAACTTAAAAGATGCGTCTGAATTCCGTAGTCGTGCACTTAGCTTCTTTGCATACGGTGTTCAGCCTAGCCTGTATGAAACATTCAATTCAGACATGAACGCACTACGTGCGGCAGGTTTTGGAGTAATCAATGAGCCAGATCTTGATAAAATCTTTCCCTGCGATGGAATCGTTTTCCGAGTCAACGACAATAAGCAGTTCTATGAAATGGGATATACCAGTAAGCATCCACGCGGTGCTTATGCCAAAAAAGAGCGTGCCGAGCACGTGGAAACGAAGCTACTTGACGTTGAGTGGCAGGTGGGAAAGTCCGGAAAGGTTACCCCCGTGGCAATCCTTGAGCCAGTATATATCGGAGATGCGCTGGTGTCTAGAGCTACGTTAAACAATCCAGGGTTTATTGAAATGCTGGATTTACGAATCGGAGACACAGTAGCCGTCATACGTGCTGGAGAAATTATTCCCTGCATCTTGCACAAAGTTGATGCATAAGGATCAGAAATTTACACTTGTCCTACAGTGCCCAAAGCAGTATAATATATACTTAGAAATTGATAAAAAACCATGAAGATCGAAATCCCAACAACTTGTCCTTGCTGTAACTACCCATTGGAATTGGTCAACGATCAACTCTTTTGCCGTAACACAGCTTGTGATGCTCAACTCGGTAAAAAGGTTGAACATTTCTGCAAGACTCTGGGTATCAAAGGCATGGGTGCTAAAACTATTGAGAAATTGGGTTTGGCTGACATTACTGAGCTTTTCTACCTTGATGCAGATTCCGTTGCAGAAGCATTGTCTAGTAAGACAGTAGCAACTAAATTGCTCAATGAAATCGAGAAAGCTAAACAAGCCGATTTGGCTACAGTCATTGCCTCGTTCTCAATCCCGCTAGTCGGTGGTACAGCTTCTAAAAAGATTTGTGCCGCAGTTAGCAATATTGACGAAATCACCTTTGAAAAGTGCCGTGAAGCCGGTCTGGGTGAGAAAGTATCACAAAATCTAGTCGGTTGGCTAGAAACAGAGTTTCTTGAAGTAAGAGAGTTCTTGCCCTTCTCTTTTACCTCTCAACAGGTTCCAGTACAGAGTGGCGGAAAGTCCGTCTGTATTACCGGAAAACTTTCATCATACAAAACCAAATCAGAAGCCTACAAAGCACTAGAAGAGGCGGGTTTCAAAGTTACGGAAACAGTAACGAAATCTACTGACTACTTGGTTGATGAAGATAATAAGGGCAGTTCCAAACGTAAGAAAGCCGATGACCTCGGCATTACAATTATCCAAAATCTAAACACTTTCTTGAAAGAAAAACACAATGACTGAAAAAGCTAAAAAATGGTCTGACGAAGCCACCAACCAAATGATTAACATGGTTAACGGCGAAAGCCCTGTATCCGCAGGCACTGTTGAGCAAATTGCCGAAGCCCTAGGCTTCACAACCCGATCAGTTGCAAGCAAGTTGCGTCAACTAGACCATGAAGTTGCTTCTATGGCTAAAGAAAAAGTTAGCGCATTTACCGCTGACGAAGGTGATGATCTTGCTGACTTCGTTAACGCAAACGCAGGTAGCTTGACATACAAAGAAATCGCTGAACAATTTGCTGGCGGCAAGTTTACTGCGAAACAAATCCAAGGTAAATTGCTGGCCTTGGAACTGACTGGTTCTGTGAAGCCAGCAGAGAAAGTTGAAGTTGCTCGTACTTACACCGAAGCAGAAGAAGCTACTTTCATCAAAATGGCTGACGCAGGTAGTTTCATTGAAGAAATCGCCGCTAAGTTGGGCAAGTCTGTTGCCTCAGTTCGTGGTAAGGCATTGAGCCTGACACGTAAAGGCCAGATCAGCAAGATTCCCGCACAGCGCGAATCTCATGCCAAAGAGTCTGTTGATCCAGTGACCGCACTAGGTTCTGCGATTGCAACTATGACTGTTGCTGAAATTGCAGCTGCTGTTGACAAAACAGAGCGTGGTCTTCGTACTTTGCTTACTCGCCGTGGTATCAAAGTTGCTGACTATGACGGTGCAGCTAAGAAAGCTAAAGCCGAAGCTAAAGCAGCCGCTTAATTTGGTTTAAACCAATAGCCCGGGAGTTCCACAAAGCTCCCGGGCTTTTTCTGTTTAGGAGGTTCATAGTATGAAAGTAACTATTACATACCATGACAATGATTCTTTCACAATGGAAGAAGTAGTAAAACAGGCTGTGCATAATTATGGCAGAGCCGCACAAGTAGAAGTTATGCCAGAATCTACAATGGCGTATGATTATATCTACTTTGGACTACAGCAGTTAATTACCCATGAACAGCTTTCACTGCTGTATGACCGTGGGTCAGCATATCAACAAGACATTAAAAAGCTACGCGACGAGGTAATGTACAAGATTACTGAAATCGTTGACCAAGTTATTATTGACAATGAATCGAAAGTAGGGTAATCTTGGATACTTCAGCAGTAGTCTTAAATAAATTATTAACAGAGCGTAACCTAGATATCTGGGCTAAGCTCAAGTTGGTGTTTCTAGACCCTGCGTACTCCTCCCTTTATAGCGTAATTAATAAGTACTATGAAAAGTACAGCGCTATTCCGTCGTTTGACGATCTTGAGCTAACCTTGAGGGAGGGTCCAGCGTCTAAGACATTGGCGACTCTCCGGTTAACCGAGGTGCCTGACGTTTCAGCAGAAGTAGCATTGGACGCATTGATCGACCAATATACTCAGAATGAGACGGTAAAATTATTAGATAAGTTCGTAGATAAACTCCCACTCTACGACACAAATGAAATTAAAGATAGCCTAGCAACAATTGCTTTAACTATCGAAGAAAAGACACACACCTCTGAAAAGGTGTTTACGATGGCTGACATGATGATGTTCCAGCATCCAGAAGATTTGGAGAAAGAACGTGTATATCTTGGCCTTAACAATAGTTTTGATGCTGTACTGGGCGGCGTTGCTAGACAGGAACTCATACTTATTGGCGGAAAACGAGGTTCCGGTAAATCTATCAGCTGTAGCAATCTGTTTATTAACCAGTACGAAGCCGGCAATAGTTGCGTCTATTTCTCTATTGAAATGACTGCAAAAGAGACTATGGAGCGTAACTTAGCTATTCTAGCTAACGTGAATCTCCAGAATCTCAAGCAACACAAACTTACTGATGACGAAATTCTAAAAGTAGTTAAAGCTCGTGCTGGTATGTTCCAAGACGCAGATGAAACGGTGCAAGAGTTCTTGCGTCACCGTGACCGTTTCAAGTTCGAGGAAATGCTAGTACGGCACTTTCAATTGAAAGCAGATAATCAGATGATTATCGTTGACGACCGTGACTTGACCCTAAGCTCTATCGACTTGCATATTGGCAAAGCCAAAGCAAAGTTTGGTGATAAGCTAAAAGTTGCGGTTGTAGACTACTTGAACCAAATTGTCTTAGAAGGAAACGATCAATATGACTGGAAACCACAGATTGAGGTGTCCAAAAAGCTCAAAAACCTTGCCCGGAAGTACGAAATTGTCATGGTTTCGCCGTACCAAATTGACAAGGACGGAGAAGCTCGTTTCGCAAAGGGTATCTTGGACGCGGCGGATATTGCCCTTACTATGGAGGCGCATGACAAAGAGACTAATGCAGTCTCTTTTGAAACGACGAAAATCCGGGGCGGCAAAGAAATGGCGTTTACTTGTCCCATTGACTGGGACACCTTGCGCATTAGCCCACAATCGGTGGATAAGCCAGCGGCTAAAGAGAAAATTAAAAACGCAGCAAAGAAAGAAAAAGAAGAGTTTGTAGTTGTAAAAGACGAAGGCTCTGATCTACCTTGGAACGCATAATGTTTACCAGTGACGAATTAATGGAGATTTTGGGTGAAGAAGATATGATAATGATTAGTGCTGATTTCTGGTTTCGCAGAGACGGTGACGCGGCATTATCACCTACTAATATCTATGACCACCAAAATCATCCAGTGTGGAAAGAGCTTCTTGCTTACCAAAACGGCTGGTTAGCTTGCAAAAACTTCTACAAAATACGAGATTAAAGAATGAGTGACCCAGTACTAGAATTAATACAAAAGAACGGCTTAGGGTACTCAGTATCCGGTCGTGACTATTTGATTAAGTGTCTTAACCCAGAACACCCGGACTCAAATCCTAGCTTTAGGGTTGACCGAGTATCTGGTGTTGCCCATTGCTTTGCTTGTGGCTTTAAGACTAATCTTTTCAAATTTTATGGGGTTTTTACTAATCCCGTACCAATGAAGATTGCCGCTTTAAAAGAAAAACTGGCAGTCTTAAAAACCTTTGGTCAAGAGCTTGAATTGCCTAGTGGATACACTCCTTGGACTAAACAGTTTCGTAGTGTTAGTCCAGCAACACTAAAGCATTTTGGTGCTTTTTATACAAACGCAGTAGAAAAACTACAAGATCGTATTGTTTTCCCGATCAAAGATATTACACAGAAAACTGTGGTGTTTGTTGCCAGACATACAATGTCCAACGGGAATCCCAGATATATCAACTATCCTCAAGGTGTTCGCATCCCACTATTTCCTTCGCACTTGCCTAGTGGCTATAAGTCGATGGTTTTAGTTGAGGGTATGTTTGATATGTTGAATTTGTACGACAACGGGTGTGAAAACGTTGTCTGCGCTTTTGGAACTAAAACACTTCAGAATGATACAAAACAAAAGCTATTACCTTTCCGAGCCCAAGGCATCACACACATCTACCTGCTATTTGACGGGGATGAAGCCGGTTCGAGTGCAGCTAAAGACCTCAAACCAGTCCTCGAAGAAGAGGGCTTTGTTGTTGAAATCATCGACCTTCCAGACGGTACCGATCCAGGCGATCTAGATGCTGAAAACGTAAGGTCAATTGCGGAGTACGTAAATAAATGACTGAAAAAGAGCAATATCTTAACGGTCTAAGCACTGGCAGGATTAGTGCTCTTAGACAGGAATGGAAAAAGATAATGGAACAGCGTCCAGACTATTGGATCGCTAAAAATGAATATGAGTTGTTAACTAAGATTCTGCACAAGCGACTTGGAAAATAAACTTGAATAACTAGCTTAGATACGCTATAATAAAGTATCACAAGGATTAATACATGAAAATTGCACTGATTGATAAAGCACCTAACCGTACACGGTATAGTGATTATTTCCAGTTTGAATTCGACCATCACCATATGTCGAGTATTCCAATTACCAAGCTATTGAAAAAAGACGTTGACCTTGAAGTTGACCTTGATCAATACGACTTCGTAATTTTAGTCGGCGCCGAAGCGGCTAAGGAATATGCTAAAATAACTTCCGTGACCAATATGGCGGGTCAGCTAGTGAACGATAAGTTCATCGCTATTTCCAACCCAGCCATGCTTTCCTTCAAGCCAGAAGGTAAGCCAGATTTCCAACGTGCGTGTGATAAAATTCACAAGTACATTAAAGGCGAGCTGCGTCCTACTACAGTTGGAGATTATGCAGGTATTCAAGATACCAAAGAAGCCAAGCGCTTCCTGCGCGAAGTCCTTGAAAATGCACAAGGCTACGTTGCATGGGACACGGAAACAACAGCACTGTATCCACGAGACGGTTATGTGCTTGGCTTGTCGCTAACATACAAGACTCACCAAGGTCGTTATATTGAAACTGACTGCCTAGACGAAGTTTGTATTGACCTGTTGCGTAAGATTGCTAAAGATTTCGTAACAGTGTTCCATAACATGAAGTTTGACTTCAAGATGATTAAGTACCATCTTGATATTGACTTTGATCGTACTCGTGTTCATGACACAATGTTGTTGCACTATGTTCTAGACGAGAACGATTCACACGGCTTGAAACCTCTGGCCCTAAAGTACACCGATTACGGCGATTACGATAGCGAGCTAGATACCTTCAAGAAAGAATACTGTGCTAGTCACGGTATGTTGCAGGATGATTTCACTTACGATCTTATCCCATTCGATGTGATTGCACAATATGCATCTATCGACACGGCAGTGACTTTTGATCTTTTTAACAAGTTCTGGCCTCTAGTGCAAAAGAACGACAAACTGCGTTTTGTGTACGAAAAGTTGCTTATTGACGGTACTCTATTCCTAATGGACATGGA